>ULSN01023117.1_pt1 | contig 37442 bp, 44 predicted proteins | sample 1956771 | NCBI WGS metagenome assembly ULSN01 (sample SAMEA4835709, study PRJEB28245) | human gut metagenome | biome: gut microbiome; material: fecal sample | place: Denmark | collected 2008
TCAAGACGGCCACCACGGGCGGCGGAGACCAGGGCGGCGGCTAGGACAGCGGCACCCTGGGCGATTAACCCACGGGGCGGGTCGGCAGGGCCTCACGGCCCAACGAGCAGCAGAAGTCTGCTTGCAGCCACAGCTCTTGCAGCCACGGCTGCACCAGCCGCCGACCCTGCCACCCGCCCTGCGTAAGAGGGGAGGACGAGCCCCAGGGGCTTCCTACGGACCACCCGCCCACGGCGCCCAACAAAGGAACTTCGCCACACGATTGGAACGCCCCTTGCCACCTCGCCCTCTCCCTTTTCCGCCCTGCGACCCTTGGATTGCGACCCTTGGATTGCGAACCTTCCGCCTGCGGGCTTAGCCCTGCGAACCGCAAGGCTGCGAACCCGAACGAAGAGAAAAAAAGTTCTCATTATCGAACCCTTAAATCAGTAAGAAAAATCATGGATGAAAAGAAAAGACAGGTATGGCGCTTCGTCATTCAAACCGCCATCTCGATCCTCACGGCCATAGCCACGGCCCTCGGCGTGACGAGTTGCATGGCTGCCGTGTAGCAAGCAGAAATACAGAATTGTTTCTTAGAAAATGGGATTTAAAGCTAGTTAATTGCTCCCCCGCTAAGATGTGAATCTTGGAGGGGGAGTCTTGCATGACTGCCCGTGCGTTAACTAATCAAATCAAGAAAAAAAACGAGTAATCCTCGCGGCTTGCGTCCGTAGGCGCGGACGACTTCTGTCATAAGAGGTGCAACGAAGAACCTGCCTAAATGGTCTCTGCCGCACGGCCGGATGCGTTCGCTCAAATCGAAGAGCGCGCCACGAAGTAGCTCTTTCTCCTTTTCGGTGAAACCGCCGTTGTCGTCGATTCCATTGAGCTTATTGTAGAGCCATGATGCGGGGCGGTCGAAATAGGTGTTGTCAAACTCTCTCCATGATACGCAGAGGAGAATCAGCCTTGTCTATGTATAAGTTGTTCTCCTTGGCAATGCTGATCAGCCGATCACATTCCTCTTCCTCAGCAGCTCGCGAACTTTGCCTGATATTTCCATGTCGTTGAGGGGGTACCCCAGTCTCAAACACTCGAATATCGCTTCTGTCGCTATTTGCCTGTACTTTTTGCTCACGCTCATAAGATATTGCAGGGCGGTTTGACCGCTTACCAAATATATAGTCGATAATTTTTCTTCCATAATTCTCCATCCGAATGATTTTTGTGCAAATTTACACCAGTTGTTTGAAATGACATCGCAATGCAGTGGAGTTGACAATGATGTCGGATGTTGTAATTGCCTATGAGAAGGAGCACTATCCCATAGGCAAGCCCACCGTAGCCCAGTTGATACAACTCTCTTAGAATATCGCGAGTGGGGTCAATTCTATCGCGTGAGGCCCATCTTTCGGGCACAGTTGGGACAGATGCCCCTGACCAAATGGGATTCGGAACGGGTGAGGAAGCCTTCAGGAACGGCCACGGACGGGGTGGGGACATGGTTCAGGCAGATGGTGCGGAGACATTGCTCGCAGAAGAAGTGGACGTGGATGTCCTCGTCGTGGTCGTCGTCGTGGCTCAGACAGAGTTCGTAGCTCGTCACGCCCGTTCCTCCCTCGATGATGTGGACAAGGTTGTGGGAACGAAACAGGGCCATCGTGCGCGAGATGACCGACTTGTCGATAGACAAGAGGGTGGTCTCCAGTTCCTTCATCGTCTTGGGCCCGTCGCCCTTTAGGAGCGCGCTGGCGATCAGCACACGGTTGGCCGTGGGCCGAATGCCGTGTTCTTCCATCAATGTGTAGAGAGATTGCTTGTCCATATCCTTGGTTTGCTTTTCAACTGAGTTTTTCTATCAGGAGGACGCGGCGGGTGGAGTCGGTGATGCGCACCCGGTGGTCGATCCTGTTGCCGACGATCCATAGTATTTGGCCTTCCGCGTCGCAGACCACGATCTGATGGCGCTTCTCCCACACGCTCTTCTTCTGGTCGGTAAGGAAGTCGCTGACCAGTTTGCCGCCCTTCATGCCGAGCGGGACGAAGCGGTCGCCCTGTTGCGTGCGGCGTATGATCAAGGGAAACTTCACCTTGTCTGCGTCCAGCGCCACGGTCTCGGGCGAGGTGGGAAGGACGAAGCGAACGTCCCTCTCAACCCGCGAGAGCCTGACCGTCACCTCGTTGGCGTAGGAGTAGCGTCCCGTTTCGGGCATGCGCATCGGGCGCGGCGCGTCGGCTTCGAGGGGATGGATCGTCAGTCGTCCACGGTCGGAGAGCAACTCGTGGGTGGGGGAGATCCACCGGCTGCCGCTGGAGGCTGCGAGACGGTCGGCGATCTGTCGGATCTGCGACGGATTGAAATGGCGGGGCTGGAGGAAGTAGTAGAGGGCCAGTTCGGCAGAAGGCTCCTGCTGGATCGCCTCAATGGAAAGTTCGGTTGCCTCGGCGTAGTGGGCCAGTTGGGTATCGACGACCTGCTCTATGCCCTCCAGCTCGGCAGCCATCGTCAGGACCTTGTCGCGAAAGGAGGGATTGATCGCCTCGATCAGAGGGAGGATCTGCAGGCGGATCTTGTTGCGCTTGACGTCGGCCACGAGGTTGGAGCTATCCGTGACGTAGGACCGTCCGAGACCGTCGAGGTAGCTGACGAGGTCGGCGCGGCTGACGCACAGCAGCGGGCGCACCACGTCGCCCTGGCGGGGTTTCATGCCCGTCAGCCCATGGATGCCCGTCCCCCTGATGAGGTTGAGGAGGATGGTCTCCACGGAGTCGTCGCGATGGTGAGCCACACAGATGGCCTCGGCCCCGATAGCCTCCCGGAGCTGGCGAAAGTAGGCGTAGCGCAACTGGCGTGCCGCCATTTCGATACTGATGCCATGGAGCTGGGCGTAGGCGCGCGTGTCGAAGTGGGCACGATGGAGCGGGAGGGCCAACTCGTCGCACAACGACTGGCAGAAGTCCTCGTCGCGGTCGGCCTCGTCGCCCCGCAGCTGGAAGTTGCAGTGGACGGCCTCCAGGCGGTAGCCCAGGTCGCGCAGCAGCAGCAGCAGGGCCACGCTGTCAGCGCCTCCCGACAGGGCGACAAGCTGCAGGCGCGACTTGTCCAGCAGTCGGCGGTCCTCGATATAATGGGCGACAAGCGTCTTCAAACCAGCGTCTTTCATTGCTTCAACCAGCGTCTTTTTTATTGCTTCAACCAGCGTCTTTTTGCTTCAAAAAAAACAAGTGTCTTGGATCCAAAAACAAGTGTCTTGGATCCAAGCGGACCAGTCCTTACTCCACGTAGAGGACGAGGCCCTTGAGATATTCGCCCTCGGGATGGTAGATGTTGATGGGGTGGTCGGCGGGCTGATGCAGCTGGTGGAGGATGCGCACCTTGCGTCCTGCCTGGGCTGCCGCCGTGAACACCGCCTGGCGGAAATGCTCCTTGCTGACCACCTGCGAGCAACTGAAGGTGAAGAGGATGCCGCCCTTGCGGATACGCTGAAATCCCTTGACGTTGAGGCGCGTATAGCCCTTGAGGGCGTTGCGCAGCGCGCCGCGGTGCTTGGCGAAGGCGGGCGGGTCGAGGATGATCAGGTCGTACTTGTCGTCGTGGCTGTCGAGATACTTGAAGGCGTCCTCGCAGAAAGCCTCATGGCGATGGTCCTCGGGCGGGAAATTGAGCGCCACGTTGGCGTTGGTGAGCTCCACGGCCTTGGCCGAGCTATCGACGGAGTGGACCTGGCTGGCCCCGCCCCGCATCGCATAGACGGAGAAGCCGCCCGTGTAGCAAAACATATTGAGCACCGTCCTGCCCTTGGCATAATGCTCCAGGAGCGCGCGGTTCTCTCGCTGATCGACGAAGAAGCCGGTCTTCTGTCCGCGAAGCCAATCGACATGGAAGCGAAGCCCGTTCTCCGTGGTCAGGTCCTCGTCGGTGGGGCCGCCCAGGATAAACTCGTTCTCCTGGCCGAGGTTGGCCTTGAAGGGCAGGGTGGTCTCGCTCTTGTAATAGACGTGCTCCAGGCGGTCGCCCATCACTTCCTTCAGCGCCTTGGCAATGGCCATGCGGCTGACGTGCATACCGACACTGTGGGCCTGCATGACGGCCGTCTTGCCATAGCAGTCGATGACCAGTCCGGGGAGGTTGTCGCCCTCGCCGTGTACGAGGCGGTAGGTCGTGTTGACGCCCTGGCTGAACTGCTCGCCACCGAAGGAGGCCTCCTCCGTGCGATAGACGCCGATGGACTGGCGCACCTGCCAGGCCGCGGCGAGGCGGCTCTGCCAAAAATCGTCGTCGATGGCCACATCGTGGAACGAGAGGATGCGGACGGCAATGGATCCCACCTGGACGTGGCCCACGCCGAGGAAACTGCCGTCGAAGCCTATCACGCGCACCACGTCGCCCTCTTCGAGCCCGTCGTCCATGCGGGCAATGGCACCACTAAACACCCAAGGATGGAAACGGCGCAGCGACTCCTCCTTGCCTTTCTTCAAATATACCGACTTATACATGCTGATCTTCTTCGTCTGTTTTTACAAGTTCATAATCGCCCGTCTGCCGAAGCTCGGTCAACGTCTCGTAGAGGTTGATGCAGGTCCAGGCGTCGGTGGCGGCGTAGAGCTGCTGCTTGGGGTTGAGGTGGTCGCTCTCCCAGTTGGAAAGCTGCTCGCGCTTGGAGATGCGCTCGTGGAAGATGTTGGCGTAGAGCTTCTGGAGGCTGAGGTCCTTGATGCCGAAGTCGCTCACCATCTTCTGCAGATCAATAAAGCGGCCGGGGGAAAACTTGACGCGATGGTGGAGCATATTCATGTCGTCGCCCAGGGAAAGGCCGATCTTCGGCACGGTCGTGTCCTCCAAGAGATGGATGATACACGAGGGCACGCCCATCTTGTTGAGACGGAAGAGGTAGCACTTGTCCCGCCCGCTCACCTGGAGCAGGGCGACCAAGTGGTGCTGCCCTTTGTGGAAGACGGGGCGCGTCTCCGTATCGACGCCCAGGATGGGCTGGTGGAGAAGTTCCTCTACCGCTTTCTCTGCCTCCTCCTCGCTCGTGACCGTGACGATTTCGCCAGGAAACGTCACGCGCGGAAGCTCCGAAATGGCAGACTTGTCAAACTTGCTGTATATGATTCTCTTCATTGATTCTTATTAGACCGTGCAAAATTAGGAAAAAAGTTTCAAATCTATGGCCGAATTATCCTCCTTTTTTCTTACTTTTGCAGAAATAAACGGGAAACTGGGGGCTTTCGGGCCACGCATTTCCCAAATAATCAAGCACATAAGCGCGGGAAGCCCCTCTCCACAGAGAGAGACGGTCCCCGTCACTATAAGAATAAACGACAATATGGCTAAAAAGAAAACCGCCACTAAGTCTAAGACTTTCTGGGACGCTATCGGACTCAACAAGATACTCAACGAGACGACCAACTTCGTGCTGGGACTGACCCTGGCCGCCCTCGCCCTGGTGGCGATCATCTCCATGGTCAGCTACTTCAAGACGGGTGCCATCGACCAGAACATCCTCACGAGCCTGCGCCCTGGGGAGTTGTTGAACCGCAATCGTGAGTTTGCCAACTACTGCGGCAGTTTGGGCGCGCTGACCTCCTATTATCTTATAGGACGCTGCTTCGGCATCCCTGCCTTTCTGATCCCCGCCTTCCTGGTGCTTTGCAGCCTACGGATGATGGGCGCCTTCCCGCGGTTGAACCTCCTGAAATGGTTCTTCGGCATGGCGATCATCATGGCGTGGGGCAGCGTCACCTTCGCCAAGTTTCTCTCTCCCCTGATGGGCGAGGAGGTGTTCAATCCGGGCGGCGACCATGGCGCATACGTCTGCCAATGGCTGGAGAACGTGGTGGGCGCGCCGGGCCTGGTCGCCATCCTCCTGGTCGTGGCCATCTCGTTTATGACCTACGTCACCACGGAGACCATCAACGTCATTCGCAAGATGCTCAACCCCATAGACTATCTCTCGCGCAAGGTGAAGTTTACGGTCGAGGAAAACCGCCACCACGACCAGTACGCGCGGGAGGACGACACGGCAGAAAATCCTGTTGTCAATCCCGCCGAGAGCGAGGATCCGCAAGTCTTTGACGACCCGCAGACGCAAACGGTGGAGTTTCTGGACGACGACCTGCCTGGCAAGGACGACGACGAGCAGCCGCTGAATCCCTCCCGCGATCCTGAGACGAAGGAGGAGGAAAAGGCTGCCGGCGAGAAGGAGGTGAGCATGCGCGTCGAGATGGCCAAGGGCGACGAGAAGGCCAGCGGGACGACCGTGGCCAGCACGGCAGACCTCTCTACGCCCATCAACCCCCGCGAGCCCTTCGTGTCGTGGAAGTTTCCCACGCTCGGCCTGCTCAAGGAGTATGACAGCGACGCCCGCCCGAGCTTTGCCACCAAGGAGGAGCTGGAGGCCAACAAAAACCGCATCATCAAGGTGCTCGACGACTTCGGCGTGCAGATCAGTTCCATCCGCGCCACCGTCGGCCCGACCATCACGCTCTACGAGATCACGCCGGCCAAGGGCGTGCGCATCGCCAAGATCAAGAACCTGGAGAACGACATCGCCCTCAGTCTGGCTGCCATCGGCATCCGCATCATCGCCCCCATCCCCGGCAAGGGCACGATCGGCATCGAGGTGCCCAACACCACGCCGAGCGTCGTCTCGATGTATAGCATCCTCAACTCCAAGAAATTCCAGGAGACCGACATGGAGCTCCCCGTCGCCCTGGGCAAGACCATCTCCAACGAGGTCTTCATGGTTGACCTGGCCAAGATTCCCCACCTGCTCGTGGCGGGTGCCACGGGACAGGGTAAGTCGGTGGGCCTCAACGCCATCATCACCTCGCTCCTCTACAAGAAGCACCCCAACGAGCTCAAAATCGTGCTCGTCGATCCGAAGAAGGTGGAGTTTAGTATCTACAGCCCCATCGCCAACCGATTCATGGCGGCCGTGGAGGAAAACGAGGAGGAGCCCATCATCACCGACGTGCAGAAGGTGGTCAATACGCTCAAGGGGCTCTGTGTACTCATGGACGAGCGCTACGACAGGCTCAAGGCTGCTGGTGCGCGCAACATCAAGGAGTACAACCGAAAGTTTCTCAACCACCACCTCAATCCCGAGGAGGGCCACGAGTACATGCCCTATATCGTGGTCGTGATCGACGAGTTTGGCGACCTCATGCTCACGGCGGGCAAGGAGATAGAGCTCCCCATCACCCGCATCGCCCAGCTGGCGCGTGCCGTGGGCATCCACATGATCATCGCCACCCAGCGTCCGACGACGAGCATCATCACGGGCAATATCAAGGCCAACTTCCCGGGCCGCATCGCCTTCCGCGTCGGATCCATGATGGACTCACGCATCATCCTCGACCGGTCGGGAGCCCAGCAGCTGGTGGGTCGCGGCGACATGCTCTACCTCAATGGTGGCGAGCCCGTCCGCGTGCAGTGTGCCTTTGTCGATACGCCCGAGGTGGTCAAGGTCTGCCGCTTCATCGCCGACCAGCCAGGCCCCGTCACGCCGCTGCTCATCCCCGAGCCGGCTGCCGAGGATGCGCCGGGCATCGGGGGCGGATTCGACACCGACAACCTCGACCCGCTCTTTGAGGAGGTGGCACGCTATGTGGTCATCAACCAGCAGGGATCTACGAGCAAGATACAACGTGAGTTTGGCGTCGGCTACAACCGCGCGGGACGCTTGATGGACAAGCTACAGAAGGCGGGTATCGTCGGCGAGGCCAGGGGTGCCAAGCCGCGCGAGGTGCTCATCGGCGACGAAAACTCGCTGAGTAGGATCCTGTCTTGCATCAAGGGATAGTATAACTATAAATATAATAAAACAATGAGAAAGCTTATCACTTTGTTTTTATTAGTTGTGGCGGTAGCCGTCCACGCCCAGTCTGCCGCCCAGGCGCGAAAGGTGCTGGACAAGGTGGCGGCGGTCGTCGGTCGCCCTGGCGGATGCTCGGCACAGTTTAGCCTCAGCGCTGGCAAGGGCCGATCCTTCTCGGGCACCATCGCCATCAAGGGTCGCAAATTCTATGCCTCCACCGCCCAGGGCAAGGTGTGGTACGACGGACGCACCCAGTGGAGCTATCTGAAATCGACGGGCGAAGTCAACATCAGCACCCCCACCGAGGCGCAGCAGGCGCAGATGAATCCCTATCAGTTTCTCTCCGTCTATAAGTCGGGCTACAGTCTGAGCATGAAGCGGGCAGGCCGGGGCTACGTGGTGACGATGAAGGCCACCAACCGCGCACGCGCCATGAAGACCATCGTCGTCACGGTGGGCAGCAACTACGTGCCCAGCAAAGTGCAGTATCTACAGGGTGGGCGATGGACCACCATCACGCTCTCCCGCTTCCAGGCCAAGAACCAAAGCGACGCCACCTTCCGCTTCAACAAGCGGATGTGTCCCGGAGCCGAGATCATCGACCTGCGATAGCATCGGTCTTGCCTTTCCATTTTCCAGCTTTTCCTTCGCCATTCCTTCATCTTTCCTTCGGGATGGTCTCGGGATAGCTTCGGGATGAAGTCCGGGAGATCCTGAGAACAAACAAGAGCCTCAATGGCATCAGAACCATTTAGAGCTTCTATGACATTCAAAAACGGGAGCGGCCTCAGAGGGTCGCTCCCGTTTTTGTAGTTGTATGCTCGTCATGAGCATGTTTCCTCCTGCGCGAATAGCGCGTAGGGTATTCTCTACATTCTCTACAGAAGATGCTTAGAAGGGCAGGTCGTCGGTCGATTCTCCGGCAGCATCGGGCTGAGCGGGAGGGAACGGGGCCGGTGCCGCCTGTGTCGTCTGCGGGGCAGCAGCGGCAGCCTGACCAGCAGCTTCTCCAGCTGCAGCATCCAACTGGCGCACATCGAATGCGCGGATGTTGTTGAACCAACGGCCCTGGTATTCGTGGGCGTCAATATCGAAGAAGACCGTCACCTCGTCGCCTGACTTGATATTGAAACGCTGCAAGCGCTCTGCGCCAAACACGTCGAAGACCATCTTGCGAGGATACTGGTCATGTGTCTCTACGACAAAAGACTGTGCCTTCCATTCGCCGCGAGCCGACGTTCCACTGCGCTCGGGGAGTACTGCAATAATTCTACCTGATATTTCCATGTCTGATATGTAATTGTAAATATTTTCTGATATACGTGGATATGATTTCCAAGGTGAAATAGACCTTCCCTCGTTATCGGGTGAGCAAAATTACGAATTTTAGGGCGAATTGAGAAACTTTTAGCCCCAATTTTTGCCAGAGCGGGTATATTTTCGTATTTTTGTGCTTGGTTTTCGCCCGCTTCTCGGCGCTCCGTCGAGCGGGACGCATAATCGGTTAGGAATAAGAATAAACAAATAAAAGATATAGTACCCATGAGATTTAGCCTTTCCAGCTCGGCGCTCAGCAGCCGCCTGCTCTCCCTCTCGAGAGTCATCAACAATAAGAACTCGTTGCCCATCCTCAGTTGCTTCCTCTTCCAGGTGAAGGACAACGTGCTGACCATCACCGCCTCCGATAGCGAGAACGTGATGAAGACGACGATCGAACTGACGGAGTGCGACGGCGATGGCGAGTTTGCCGTGCAGAGCCAAACCATCCTCGACGCGGTCAAGGAGCTGCCCGAGCAGCCGCTCACGCTCAACGTCAACCCTGACGAGCACATCATCTATCTCACCTATCAGAACGGCTCGTACCACTTCCCCGTGCAGAGCGCAGAGGAGTATCCGCGCGAGCAGGAGATGGGCGAGGACGCCTCGAAGTTTGCCCTCGACGCCCAGGTACTCTCCAGCGCCATCAGCCGATCCCTTTTCGCTGCGGCGCAGGATGAACTTCGCCCCGTGATGAACGGCGTCTATTTCGACCTGAAGCCCGACTGCCTCTCGATCGTGGCCACCGACGGCCACAAGCTCGTGCGCAACAACATCCTCTCCCTCCAGTCTGAGACGCCGGCCTCCTTCATCCTCCCCAAGAAGCCGGCCACGCTCCTCAAGGGTGTCCTGCCGCAGACGGAGGGCGAAGTCACCATCGAGTTCGACAGCAAGCAGGCCACCATCCGCTTTGCCGAGGGCTACCTGGCTTGCCGCCTCATCGAGGGCCGCTACCCCAACTACAACGGCGTCATCCCGCAGACCAATCCCAACATAGTCACCATCGACCGCAAGAGCTTCGTCGGCGCAATCCGCCGCGTGCTCCCGTTCTCCAGCAACTCCTCGCAGCTGGTCTGCTTCCACTTCGAGAATGGCAACCTGGAGCTTCGTGCCGAGGACATCGACTTCGCCACCAATGCCGTGGAGAACGTGGTCTGCTCCTATAGCGGCACGCCCATCTCCATCGGTTTCAAGGGATCGAGCATGCTGGAGGTGGTCAACAACCTGGAGAGTGGCGACATCACCATCCAGCTGGCCGACCCCTCACGCCCGGGTATCATCATCCCCGTCGATCAGCCGGAGAACCAGGAGGTGCTGATGCTGATCATGCCGATGCTGCTCAACGATTAGTTTGCAAGCAAGTACGGACGATCAGATTACGAAAAAGGATAGATCCACACGCTGACGGCCATGGCCTGTCGGGACGCCAAGAGGCGGACTCCGTCGGGCGATGGCCCGTCTGATTGGAATATAACACAGATAATAAGAATGGAACTCAACCTCAAGCGTCCGCTCATCGTCTTCGACCTGGAGACGACGGGTCTGGACCTGGTCAACGACCGCATCATTCAGATCTCATACATCAAGGTCTTCCCCGACGGCAAGGAGGAGCGGGCCAACCTCTTCGTCAATCCGCAGAAGCCGATACCGCAGGAGGTGCAGGTGCTCACCCACATCGCTCAGTCAGATGTCGAGGGAGCGCCCACGTTCAAGGAACTGGCCCCGCGACTGGCCGAGACCTTCCGGGGCTGCGACTTCTGTGGCTTCAACTCCAATAAGTTTGACGTGCCGATGCTCTCCGAGGAGTTTTCCCGCGCCCAGGTGCCTTTCGATTTCTCCGAGAGCCTGCTCGTCGATGCGCAGAATATCTTCCACAAGATGGAGCGCCGCAACCTCGCAGCAGCCTACAAGTTCTATACGGGCCACAAGATGGAGGACGACTTCCAGTCGCATCGTGCCGACCAGGACGCCGAGGCTACGCTTCGCGTGCTCAAGGGCCAGCTGGACATGTATGCTCCCGGGGTGCAGGACGAGGCCGACCGCGTGCTCAACAACGACATCAAGGAACTGGCCGAGTTTTCGAAGATGAACGACAATGTCGATTTTGCTGGTCGCATCATCTGGAAGGAGTTTACCGACGCTGATGGCAAGGTTTGCCGACGCGAGGTGTTCAACTTCGGCCAGCATCGTGGCGAAGCCGTCGCCGACGTGGTGCGCAACGATCCGGGCTTCATCTCCTGGATGCTCTCCCGCGACTTCACCTACGATACGAAGAACGTGGTCAACCGCATTCGCCTGCGCGAGGCTTATAAAACCAAATAGAGCGAATAGGGCGGAAGTGGCTGCGTGTCAACCACTTTACCCTGTCGGTTTCAGCTGAAGGTTCAACACAAGGTTCTGTATCAAGGCTCAACACAAGGTTCTGTATAAGGTTCAATAGAAGTTCAATCTAAACATACCTGCTCAAAATTGGCAAATCCTCAACATCCATCCCCGGCCCGTCCCGCCGCGGGCCCATCGCCCCTGTCGGGTAAGCATATCGTCCTGGGCATCACGGGCAGCATCGCCGCCTACAAGTCGTGCCTCATCATCCGTGCCCTCGTCAAGAGAGGGGCGGAGGTGCAAGTTGTCATCACGCCTGCTGGCAAGGAGTTTATCACGCCCATCACGCTTTCGGCCCTCAGTCGCCATCCGGTCATCAGCGACTTCTTCTCCCAGCGCGACGGCACCTGGCACTCTCATGTCGATCTGGGCCTTTGGGCCGACGCCATGCTTGTCGCCCCCTGCACCGCCAGTTCGCTGGGCAAGATGGCTCATGGCGTGGCTGACAACATGCTCGTGACGACCTATCTGTCGATGAAGGCACCCGTTTTCATCGCCCCTGCCATGGACTTGGATATGTATCAGCACCCATCCACACAGGCCAACATCGACACGCTCAAGGGCTACGGCAATCGCTTTGTCGAACCCACGAGTGGTTTCCTGGCCTCGGGCCTGGAGGGCAAGGGCCGTATGCAGGAGCCCGATTTGATCGTGGAGGAGATGGAGCGCTTCTTTGCGGATTCTTTGAAGGAAACGACGCAGGAGGACGCTCAGGAGGAAACGGTGCAGGAGGGCGCACAGGGCCAGGAGAAAACGACACAGGAGGCCACGCAAAAGGAAAAAATGCTTCCCTTGACGGGCAAGCGCATCCTGATCACGGCTGGTCCCACCTACGAGCGGATCGACCCCGTGCGCTTCATCGGCAATTTCTCCAGCGGCAAGATGGGATTCTCCATCGCCGAAGAGTGCAGAAGGCGTGGCGCCGAAGTCACCCTGGTGGCGGGCCCGACGGCCCTGCAATGCGACGCGGCCATCCGAAGGATCAATGTCGAGAGCGCCCAGGAGATGTACGAGGCCTGCCTGCCAGCCTTTGACACGGCAGACGCTGCCATCCTCAGTGCGGCCGTGGCCGACTTCACGCCGGAACAGAAGGCGGATAGCAAGATCAAGCGGGAGGCCGACGACCTCGTCCTGCGCTTGCGTCCGACCCACGACATAGCCAAGACATTGGGCCAGCGCAAGCGTCCGGGCCAGCGCCTCGTCTGCTTTGCCCTCGAAACCAACGACGAGGAGGCCAACGCACGCGGCAAGTTGGAGCGCAAGAACGCCGACTTTGTCGTGCTCAACTCCACGCGCATTCCCGGGACGACGTTCAACGCGGACGACAACCAGATAGCCGTCGTCACACGCGAGGGCGTCCGGTCCTATCCGAAGAAGAGCAAGCAGGAGGTGGCCTCCGACATCATCGACGTGCTCCAAGGGCTTCTCGCCGACACGACAACCCTCAGATAAGAAAAGGATCATGAAAAGAATCATATTGGCAACGGTCTGCCTCCTCGGCCTCGCCCTCGTACTGAGGCCGACGGCACTCCACGCCCAGGAACTACAGGCGAAAATCACCATCAACCACAACCAGGTGCAGGGTACGGACGCCTCCATCTTCGAGAACCTCCAGCAGACGCTGGAGCAGTTTGTCAACGAGAAGCAATGGACCAACCTCCAGTTTCAGCGCAACGAGCGGATCGTCTGCAACTTCAACATCACCGTGAAGAAGTATGACCAGTCTTCCAACCTCTTCACCTGTTCGGCCCTCATCCAGGCCAACCGTCCCGTCTATGGGGCTTCCTACAGTTCGACGCTCTTCAACACCCAGGACAACGACTTCAACTTCGAGTTTGCGCAGTTTGACCAGATCGAGTTCAACGAGGAGACGGTTGACAACCAGCTCACCGCACTCATGGCCTACTACGCCTACCTCATCATCGGCATGGACCTCGACTCCTTCTCGCCGATGGGGGGCGAGGACGTGCTCCAGCGCTGCCTGAACCTGGCCAACAACGCGCAGAACCTCAATTTCACGGGCTGGAAGGCTTTTGACAGCGACCGCAACCGCTTTGCCATCATCAACGACTACCTCGATGGCGGTCTCAAGCCCTTCCGGCAGTTGCAGTACGACTACTATCGGCTGGGACTCGACGAGATGTCCAACAACGTGGAGCGAGGCCGCACCAACGTCACTACTGCCCTCGAAACCAATCTCAAGAAGGCTCACGAGGATAAGCCGATGAGTCTGCTGCCACAGATCTGGACGGACTACAAGAAGGACGAACTGGCCAATATCTACAAGGGCAAGGGCACGCAGAAGGAGAAGGAGTCGGTCTATGAGATCTTGTTTGCCATCAACGCGTCGCAGAACGCGACATGGGAGAAGATCAAGCAGTAGAATGCAAACATGGGAGAAGAATTTATCGATAAGCAATGCTGAAACATTTATATATCAAGAATTTCACGCTGATTGACCAGCTGGACATCGACTTCCACCCTGGCTTCTCCGTCATCACGGGCGAAACGGGAGCGGGCAAGTCCATTATCCTCGGGGCCATAGGCCTCTTGCTGGGCAACCGGGCCGACAGTAAACTGGTCAAGCGTCCGCAGGGCGACGACGGACGGACAGTGAAGTGTACGATAGAGGCCCATTTCGACCTCAGCCGCTACGACTTTGCGCCGTTCTTCGAGGAAAACGACCTCGACTTCGACCCCGACGACACCATCATCCGTCGCGAACTGACCAGCACGGGTAAGTCGCGCTCCTTCATCAACGACATGCCCGTTTCGCAGCAGTTGATGCGCCAGTTGGGCGAACAACTCATCGATATCCACTCGCAGCATCAGAACCTGCTTCTCCAGAAGGACGACTTCCAGTTGAACGTCGTCGATATCATCGCCGACAACGGCCAGGATCGGGCTGCCTTCTCCGAGGCTTTCACGCGCTATCGCGAGGCCGAGCAGCGCTTGCGGAGTCTTGAGAAGCAGATCGAGGCGAGCGAGCAGAACCGCGATTTCCTCCAGTTTCAATACAACGAGCTCTCCGCCGCCCAGCTGGTGGAGGGAGAGCAAGAGCAACTGGAGCAGGAAGGGGAGACGCTCAACCATGCTGGCGACATCAAGACAGCCATCTATACTGCCGACAACCTTCTCTCCGGCGACGACCGGGGCGCCGTGATGCAGGTCCGCATGGCCGCACAGCAGTTGCAGTCCATCGCCAGCGTCTATCCGAAGACGCAGGAACTCGCCAACCGTCTCGACTCCGTACATATCGAACTCGACGATATCGCCCACGAGGTGGCAGCCGACATGGAGTCCATCGACTTCGACCCCTCGCGCCAGGATGCCATCATCGCGCGCCTCGATCAGATCTACTCCTTGCAGCAGAAGTATCGTGTCAACACCGTGGCCGAGCTCCTTCAGTTGCAGGCCTCGATCCAGCAGCAGTTGGAGTCTATCGAGAATGCCGACGGCGACTTGGCCCTCCTGCGCCAGGAGGTGGCCGATCAGGAGAAGCTATGCCGGGAGAAGGCTCAGCAACTCACGTTATCGCGCACGGCCTCAGCTCGCAAGGTAGAGGCAGAGATGCACGCGCGCCTCGTCCCGCTGGGCATTCCCAACGTGCGCTTCGAGGTGGAGGTCAAGCCGGCTCCGCTCTCTGCCAGTGGTGCTGACCACGTCGTCTTCCTCTTCTCCGCCAACCGTGGCACGCCATTGCAGCCCGTCTCCCAAGTGGCTTCGGGCGGCGAGATCGCGCGCGTGATGCTCTCGCTCAAGGCGATGATCAGCGGCACTATCAAGCTGCCCACCATCATCTTCGACGAGATCGACACTGGCGTTTCGGGCAAGATAGCCGAGAAGATGGCCATGATCATGGAGGAAATGGGGGCAGGAGGACGCCAGGTGATCTCCATCACCCACCTGCCTCAGATCGCCTCACGAGGTCTCCACCACTACAAAGTGGAGAAGACCGACACACCCGAGGGAACGGAAAGCCACATGAGACAACTCTCGGCCGACGAGCGGGTAGGGGAGATCGCCATGATGCTCTCGGGCGAAAACGTCACCGAGGCGGCACTGGAGAACGCCAGGGCTCTTTTGTCCACGCATTGATCGTGTCCACGCGCTAATGACACGCTAAAGATATATGTTCACGCGTTCCATACTATATAATTACATTGCGTAGAAGATGACGCTGCCGCAGTCTCTGTCCTCCTTGCTGAGGGGCGAAATGCGCAGTAGGAAATAAGAAACAGAAAGAACAAAAACTGATGAGAAAGAATAGTTTGATCGGCTGCCTCCTGCTCTGTGCTTCCATGGCCATGGCGCAGCCAGCAGCTGTAAAGAATGTAGTCAACAGCACGTTGACCCTCACCACCTACACCGCCGATGGCACGCAGCGAGGCGTGGTCCCCGCCGTCTTCATTGGCTCTGATGGCGTGGCCGTCTCGGCCTGGAAACCCTTCGAGGGCACCGACTCCGTGGGCGTGAAGGACTATAGCGGCGCGGCCTGTGCCTTTCAGGCGCTCCTGGGAGCCGACGATATTTACGACTTGACGAAGTTTAGCGTCTCCGCTGCCAAGGTGCAGCCTCTTTCCCTGGGCAAGGCCGCTGCCGGAGAAGAAGTCTGGGTAGTGCCTCCCAAGCAACTGGGCGCCCCCGTCAAGGGCAAGGTGAAGGTCGCCGACCATTTCAACACCTCCTACAACTACTACCAGCTCTACGTCGGCGGAGCCTCCGAGAAACTCAATGGCGCAGCCGTCGTCAATCTCAAGGGCGAGCTGATCGGCCTCTTCACCCAGTCGGGTAAGCAGCAGAGTGCCACGGACGCCGCCTATGCGCGCGACTTCGTCGTGACGGGACTTTCCCAAAACAACCCCGTGATGCGTCGGGCCCGTCTCCGCATTGCCCTGCCCGAGAGCGAGCGCGAGGCCGTGGTGGCCCTGCTTCTCTCCAATTCCCAGAAGCCCTCCGACCATGCCGCCACCATCCGCGAGTTTATCCGCAAGTTTCCGCATCTCACCGATGGCTACTACGCCATGACCATGCTCGCCCTGGGCAAGGGAGACAACGCCGAGGCCGACCGGATGCTCCAGGAGTCAGTGGTTCAGGCGAGCAAGAAGGGAGAGGCCCACTTCAACTATGCCAACGTGATCTATCTCGTGCTGACCGGCCAGCAGGCCATCCAGGGCGACGCTCCTGCCACATGGACCCTCGACAAGGCGCTCTCCGAGGTGCAGCAGGCCAATGCTGCCGACCCACAGTTTATCTACCAGCACCTGATGGCACAGATCATCTACGCCCAGGCCCACTATGCCGACGCCCTCACCCTCTTCGAGAGCCTCGCCCGGATGGAACCACGACTGCCCGAGACCTATCTGGAGATGGCGCAGTGTAAGGAGCAACTGGGTGCTGACAATGCCGAAGTGCTCGCCCTTCTGGAGAAGAGCGTGGAGGTCTGCGACACACCCTACACCGCCACCTCTGCCCCCTATTTCTATGCCCGCGGCCTGCAATATGCCAAGATGGACGAATACCGCAAGGCGATGGTCGATCTGCTGCGCTACGAGTATTTCAACCAGGGGCGCCTCGGTGCCGACTTCTACTACCAGCGGGAGCAGATCGAACTCCAGGGCAAACTCTACCAACAGGCCCTGGGCGATATCCTCACCGCCTGCCGACTCGCTCCCGAAGAGGTGGAGTATCATGCCGAGGCGGGCAGCCTCTACCTCCGCGTCAACCGTCCGCAGGATGCTGCCGAAGCCGCAAAATACTGCATCAAGATCAATCCCGACTACGCTGATGGCTACCTGATACTCGGCATTGCGCAAACGCAACTCGACCAAAAGGCCGACGGCATAGCCAATATCGAGAAGGCCAAGGCAATGGGCAACACCCAGGCCGACAGTTTCCTGAAGAAACTCAAGTGACGGGGGACTCACGACGCACGCAGTCCCGTCCTATAAGCCTTCTATTAACGCTCTATAAGCGTCTTACAAGCGTTCTTTGAGCGTTCTACAAGCATCTTATAAGCCGTTCTCTATAAGCGCCTTACAAGCGTTCTAAAACCAAAAGGTTGTTTATGTCATTGCGACACAAACAACCTTTTGTCTTTTACGATATTTTGTTATTATGTTATTAGGGCGTTTTTTCGGCTGAACCCAAAAGGGCAGGACCATCGTCTTCCACGGAGATCAACTGCTCCAGGCGATGGATGATGATGGTCTGTCGGGCGAGCGCCACCAGGCCCTGGGCTTCGAGGCCGTGGAGGGATCGCGAGACATTGAGGCGCGACTCGCCGATGGCAGATCCCAGGTCTGTCAGGCGGATGGAGAGCGTCTTGGGACCAGCAGGCCGGAGACTGCGGTGGGCCACGAAGGTGGCGATCTTGCGGGGAATGGTCGTGGGCGGCGTGCGCCAGAAAGCCGATCCTGCCCGCTGGGCAGAAGTGCTGATCGTGTTGAGGACATTGAGCTCGAAGACGAGGCTCTGCGCACAGAGTCGCAGCACGTCGTCCTTCTGCAGTCGCAGGACGTTGCAAGGCGTGGTGGCCCGGTAGCCTCGCGCCAGGTGTTGCCGGAGTCCGAAGATCCGTTCCGGTTCGATGGCACAAGGCGCGTCGATCTGCTCCCGCAGACTGTAGCTATGGTCTGCGCTGATAGCCTCAGCCTCCACACGGCCCGTCATGACCAGCGTGAGCGTGGCGCAGCGATCGTTCTCCCGCGCTATCCATGCCCCCTCGTCATACTTCTGGAAGTCGAAGCGGATCTTGCTTGCCATCGTCTCCAGTTCGTCGCGGTCAATGCCCTGGAAGAACGGCAACCGCAGCAGTTTGGCATAGATCGTCATGGCCTCGGGTGCCTATTTGCGCTCGTCGAGTCCCTCGCTCTTCCAGACGCTCAGTCCTCCCTGCGCGTTCTGATAGATGAAGTAAGCCTTCAGTTGCTTTTTCCGCTCCAGCACCTGGCGCGCCTTGTCGAGGCCCATGACCATGAAGGAAGTGGCGTAGGCGTCGGCCTCGGCACAAGTGGGAGCCAGCACCGTGGCCGAGAGGAGGCTGTGCTGCACGGGGCGTCCCGTCTTAGGATCGATGGTATGGGCGTATTTGCGCCCGCCCTTATAGTAGAAGTTGCGGTAGTTGCCCGACGTAGCCATGGCCTGGTTTGTGACGTTGAGCACCGTCTCCAGTTCCTGGTCGTCGTTGTCGGGATCGTCCACGGGCTTGCTCACGCCGATGCGCCAGGGCAGGCGCTTCTCGCTGTTGCCCTTCGCATAGACCTCGCCACCGATCTCCACCATGAAGTTGGCCACGTCGTGGGACATGAGCAGGCGCGCCACGCGGTCCGTGCCGTAGCCCTTGGCGATGGCACTGAAGTCGAGCATCATCCGCGGCCGCTGGAAGCGCACATACTGGCTTCCCTTCGCCCCGGCCAGGCTGACGTGCTCCATGCCGACCAGTCTTCTGAGACTGTCTATCTGATGGTTGTTGGGCATCTGCTGGTTTTTGAACCCGAAGCCCCACGCGTTGACCAGCGGAGCCACGGTGATGTCGAAGGCGCCGTCGCTCTCCTCGTTGACCTGCTGCGCCAGTTGAAAGACCTCCAGGAAGTCGTCGCTGAGCGTGGGCCGCTTGCCCTCGTTGATGAGGGCGACGGTCGATTGCGAGTTGAACATCGAGAACTCCTGGTCAACGGCCTTCAGCGCCTCCTCTATCTCCTTCTTCAGATTGTCATCGCTCTGGTAGGTGATATGATAGGTCGTGCCAAAGATGCGCCCCTCGTCGTGCTGGTAGGGCACGGACTTCTGTCGTCCCACGATGACCACCGTACCGATGATAAGGAAGGCAAGGAAGGGCAGTTGCCAAAGCAGTTTTTTCTTTTTCATAACTCAAAACTAAGGTTGAATGTAGCTCCGATTCGGCTGCTGCCATTGCGCCCGAATCCCGGAATATAATAAGGTTCGCCTACCGTGCCGTGGCTTTGGCTCAGCCGCGCGCGATATCTCACCATCCACCCCAAGTGGACGAAGCGCCATATCGTCACGTCGATGCCGCCGCAGACCTCCGCCCAGCAAGCCTTCGCCTCGACATCCGTGGCACTGTAGGAGGCCGTTCCGCCCCAGACGGGGTCGGGGACGGGCGTAGAGGACGTGACGTCGTAGTGGAAGGAGGTGTAGGCCAGTCGTGCGCCAGCATAGAGCCTGTAGAGGTCGTGCTTGTTGCGCAGCAGGTTGAAGTCGCAGCCCACGCGGCCATAGGGCGCACGGGTCTTGTAGCGCACGGAGGTCGTCACGTCGTCCGCGTCGGCCTCGCCAATGCCCAGTTCGACCACGGGGAAATAGCGTCCCCGGAGGTTGACGCGCAAGGCGGCCTCATACTGTCCGTAGTCGCTCAGGACGCGCTGTCCCGCCCCCAGCAGGTCCACCCCCACACTCACGCCTTCGAAGAAGCGGGTGGAGTCGGCGGATGCTGTCTCCTGTGCCTGCTGCGCCCCCGCCTGGCAAGGACCGAGGAGGCTAACGGCGAGGATGGAAATAGATAAGCAGATTCTCTTTCTCATCGTAGTCTATGTTAGGATGGGCAATGACAATGGAGTCGATGGCGTGGTGGGTGGTCGTGACCTCCGTGACCGTATGGAAGAAGCGGGCAGGGCAGTCCACCGACTCGAAATGGGGGTCGTTGGTCTTGAAGACCGTGACCGTGTCCGTGCGCGTCGTCCCCAGCGTGTCGGTCAGCTGGAAGAGCAGTTGGTCGCGGTCGGCGCCATAGCTCATAGGGATCGTGAAGGCCTGGGGCTGCACCAGCCGGTTGACAAGCACGCTGTCGCTGCTGCCGGGTCTCACGGCGAGGATGGTCAGCGTGTCGTGGACCGTATCGCCGCGCAGGGCGTAGCGACACCCCACGGCCGTGGTCATCGCACAGTCGATGCTGGCGCAGGCCGCCATCAGCAGGATCGGAGCCGCCACCAGGGCTGCTGGCACGAGGCGGCGGAGAAAAGTTCGCTTATAGTGCATCCGGAGGGAGGATCAGTTGAGTTCCTTTTCTATCTGATAGTCGTTGCGGCGCGGGTTGGAGCGGCTGATCAGGTCGCCAATGAAGCCGGCCAGGAAGAGCTGCGTACCGAGCAGGATGGCGGCGATGGCGATGAAGAACGACGCGTGGTCGGAGAGCAGGTCGCCATAGTTGCCGATATAGAGATTGTAGATCTTGCCACCCAGGAGCCACAGCAGGGCCACGAAACCGACAAAGAAGACCAGCGAGCCGAGAAATCCGAAGACGTGCATAGGCTTCTTGCCGAAGGTACTGAGAAACCAGAGCGTGAGCAGGTCGAGATAGCCGTTGACGAAGCGGTTGAGCCCCATAAACTTCGACGTGCCAAACTTGCGGGCCTGGTGGTGGACCACCTTCTCGCCGATCTTGTCGAAGCCGGCCTCCTTGGCCAGGTAGGGGATGTAGCGGTGCATCTCGCCATAGACCTCAATGTTCTTGACCACCTCCTGTCGGTAGGCCTTCAGTCCGCAGTTGAAGTCGTGGAGGTTGGGAATGCCGCTGACCTTGCGTGCCGTGGCGTTGAAGAGTTTGGTGGGAATGGTCTTCGACAGGGGGTCGTAGCGCTTCTGCTTCCAGCCCGAGACGAGGTCGTAGCCCTCCTCGGTGATCATCTTGAAGAGGGCCGGTATCTCGTCGGGAGAGTCCTGGAGGTCGGCGTCCATCGTGATGACGACGCTGCCCTGCGCCTTCTGGAAACCGCAGTGGAGGGCCGGGCTCTTGCCGTAGTTGCGGCGAAACTTGATGCCCTTGACGCAGGGGTCCTGCTCGCGGAGCGTCTCCACCACCTTCCAGGACTGGTCGGTGGAACCGTCGTTGACAAAGATGATCTCATAGGAGAAGCGGTTGGCCTCCATCACGCGCTTGATCCAGGCGTGGAGTTCGGGCAGGCTTTCCTCTTCGTTATAGAGGGGTACGATGACTGAAATGTCTAACATCTTGCTATTTTTATTATATCGATTTTTTCTTTCGTTGTTCACTATAATCTGTCTTGTCCCGCTTGGCCAGGGGCGCCATGATCACGCTCAGCAGCATGCCACCCATGGCCAGCGTGACGAAACTGTTGCAGGCCATGGCGAAAGCCGGGATGGCGCGCAACTGCTCCATATACTGGTCCATCGTCATGCCGAGGCTCTTGACGATCACCTCCGTCTGCTGCTGGTCGGCCATGACGATGCGCTCCACCACGCCTGCCAGCAGACCGTTGTCGGCCAGCGCGAGGTAGAGATACTGGAGCAGGGAGAAGAAGAGGGCCGCGTTGGTCGTCGTGCGGAGGACGTAGAGCAGGGCCCTTTTGGCGCTGATGGTGCCGCCCAGTCCCTCGTCGCGAAACTTGCAGAGGCGACGGTAGATGAAGATCGGGGTGAGGAGCACGATCAGCGGGCACAGCGAGGTGAGGCCCATCCAGGCCCACGACCCCGTCGCCGTCAGCGATAAGGCCAGGAAGCAGGCGAAGCTCCCGAGCAGCAGGATGGAGGCGTAAAAGCCGTCGTAGCGTGCGTAGAGGCGCAGTTGTCGAATGTCGTTGTAGTCCATTTTCTCAATTTTAGTGCAAATTTACGCTTTTCTTTTCAAACGGGGGCTTCCTCAAACTGAATTCTTACGTTCTTGTAGCCCATGAGGTGAAAAAGACGGGTCAATTCCTCTCTCGCGCGGTCCTCGGCGCGCTGCAGGTTGGCTCGGGTCAGGCAGCGGGCCGTCATCATCTGCTGGGCGCGTCGGTAGAGGGCCTCGCGCGCGTCGGCCTCCCAGCGTCCCTTCTCGTAGAAAGGCCGCGTGCGGGCCTCGTCGATAAAATGGCGGTCGAGCAGTCCTACTGGCGGGAGCGTGGCCACCAGCACGGTGTCGCCCTCCATGCGGATGGCGTGGTCGTCAAGGTGGCTCATGTCGAGGCCGAGGCGCAGCGTGCCATAATAGATGCGGGCCAGGCCGTCGTCGCTGAAGAAGCCTTCGCGCACGGTATCGACATACTCCTCGTCGTGGATCGTGAGAAACTCCCACTGGCCGATGGACTTGATGGAGGCGATGGTGGCGGGCGTGACCTCCACGTGGTCGCTCTTTTCCTCTACGACGGCGGTCCCCTCACATTTCGAGAGGATCACGGCCACGGCCACCAGGGCCACGGCGAGGGCGGCGAGGATGGCAACCAGGCGGCTACTGATGATGCTTTGTTTTCTCATGGCCTTTTCTCCTGTGTGATGGTGGTGATCATGTGGCGCAGGTCGTCGCCCGTAAACTCCTTGCGGAAGGTGATCGTGATGTCCTCCTCCTTGTAGCCCATCTGGGTGAGCAGGGGCACGAGGATGCGCGCAGCGCTGGCGCGGGCGTTCTCGATGATGCCCGACTGGGGTAGGTTGGCGATGATGCTGTCGCGGCCCTGGCGCTCAAAGGAGGAGCGCTCGGCGTCGGTGAAGTTGCGGCCCAGGAAGCGCACAAACTGGCGGGTCTGCTTGTGGTCCACCTTGGTGGCGGTGAGCTCCACGCGAGGGTCGGGGAGGATCACGGTCAGCCGGTTGCCCTCCTGGCGGATGTTGCGTTCCGTGAGGTCGGCCATATCGACGTAGCCTTTCACCGTGGCGTCGATGGGGATGGCAATGTGGCGCGAACTCAAAGGCACGCCGACGCGCAGGCCGTCCAGCAGTCCGCGACCCCGAAACTGGGTCGTGTCGCTATGGGTGACGATCGTGCGGATCTGGTATTCCGTCGTGTAGAGGCGGGAGCACGCTTGTAGCTGCGTGATCATCGGGATGGTGTCCTCCGAGGGCATCTCTGAGGCCTCCCTGCCATCGCCGCCACACGAGCAGGCCAGCGCCAGGAGACCGAAAAGGACTACGATGGGCAATTTCTTCATCTGCTATCAGTCTGTACCACTATTAATAACGTGTATGCAAAGTTACGAAAAAGGATTGAGCCAAGAGGGCAAAGTGTCGATTTTCGGGATTTTTTTTGGTGATTTAGGGCTTTTTGATTACTTTTGCGCGCTGAAAAGAATGGAACACATGAGGAAACTGATCCCATTCCTTCTGGCGGGAGGCATCGTGCTGTGTGCGGCTTCCTGCAAGGAGGAGAAGAAAACGGAGGATATCATCACCCGGATTCCGCCGAAGAAAGTAGTCAAGAAGGGTACTGGCAAGATGAGCGACTTCACCTACGAGAAGCAGGTGGAGGCCTTTGGGGAGACCCTCGACATCTCCATCCGCCGCTATGCCGACACCACGCTTCTGCAGGCGAAGGACGAGAGCGGGCGCGCCTACTACGACAACAAGGTGCAGCTCGTCATCAAGCGCAACGACGGTTCGGTCTTTGTCGATCGCACCTTCGCCAAGACCGACTTCTCGGAGTTTACAGACAACGACTACGGCCGCCACGGCGCGCTCTTAGGATTCATGTTCGACACCGTGGAGGGCGGCCGGCTGAAGTTTGGCGCCAGCGTCGGATCTCCCGACCCCACCAGCGACGAGTTTATCCCCATCGAGGTCCTGATAGACCGACAGGGGAAAATCTCTTTCCAGAATGCCACCAGCCTCGACTCGGGCAACGGCGAGGAGAAGTCCAAGGCACAGAGCGAACTGGAGGCTGCCGAGGCCGAGGGCATGTGATCCTGACCTGCCATCAAGGTGTATTTATTTCTTAAAAGAAGCATAAAATAACTTAATACACGGGGGTAAATTTCTACTCCTGTGTTTTTTTTGTACTTTTGCACCCGACATCTCACATTAGCAGACGAAAATTGTGAAACCAGTAATAACAATCTAACATTAGACGATGATGAAAAAACTTATGTTTCTTGCAGCCCTGGCACTGTCCACGACGGGTGCCTTCGCACAAAGCAGAGTGAAAACCACCACCATCCAACCGAAGATTGGTCTCAACATCTCCACCGTAGGGGATTTGGACTGGAAAGCAGGTTGCGTGCTCGGCTTTGAGCTGCAGCACCAGATCAACCGCAAGACCGCCATTGCGGGTGCGCTGCTCTATTCCTTCCAAGGAGGTAAAGACGACGATTGGACCTGGAATCCGGGTTATATCAACTTGCCCATCACGCTCAACTACTACGTGGCCAAGGACTTTGCGCTCAAGGCTGGTATCCAGCCGGGCTTCATGGTGAACAAGGACGACGTCCGCCATGTCAACACGTTCGACTTTGCCATCCCCGTGGGTATGTCCTACGAGTTTGACAACTTCGTGATCGACGGACGCTACAATATCGGCGTCACCAAGGTGCCCAAGCACGGCGACGGCTACACCAATGTGGTGCAGCTGACCATCGGCTACAAGTTTAAGCTGTAGCCTCCAGGAGGCCCAATCCTTCCGCCACCATGTCTGTCGTGCCGCTGAAGGATTGGGCCTCCTTGCCTTTTTCTTTCTTTTTCCTTTTTTCATTTTTTCTTTCCTTCCTTTCTTTTTTCTCACCCTTCTTTGTCTTTTCTTTTCCTTTTCTTGCTTTTTCCTTTCCTGCTTTTTGGGAAGCGCATCATTTATTTTTCTCATCCGCCCTTGTTCTCGATTTTTTTTCATACCTTTGCCCATCATGACCAAAGCCAACGGACAGATGAGTAAAGAAATCTACCTCGCAGGAGGTTGCTTTTGGGGAGCAGAGCACTTCCTCAAGCAGATAGAGGGCGTGGAGGCCACGGAGGTCGGCTACGCCAACGGCCACACAGACCGCCCCACCTACGAGGAGGTCTGCACCGACAAGACCGGGTTTGCCGAGACGGTCCGCGTCGTCTATGACCCCGCGAGGGTCGGACTCGCCTTTCTTCTCGACCTCTACTTCAAGACCATCGACCCCACCAGCGTCAACCAGCAGGGGGGCGACCGGGGCACGCAGTATCGCACGGGCATCTACTACGTCGATGAGGCCGACGCAGCCACCATCGACCAAGTTCTGGCCGACCAGCAGCGGGCCGTGGGCGAGCCCCTCGCCGTGGAGCATCTCCCGCTGCGCAATTTCTATCCCGCCGAGGACTACCACCAGGACTACCTGGAGAAGAACCCCGCGGGCTACTGCCATCTGCCCGCCGCCCTCTTCGAGTTGGCGCGCAAGGCCAAGCCTGTCCCCTCCGACCACTAACGCAAATCAAAAAAGCCATCAACAACAAGTTAAGATATGAAGAGACTGATCTTTTTCCTCCTCTTGGTCTGCGCCGCCATCGTAGTGGGCCACGCCCAGACCCCGCTGAAGAAAGTGTATGACGAGACCATCAACCCGATGGAACAGATAGACCGCGCGCTGGCCACGGCGAGAAGCAGCCAGCAGCCCAAGTTGGTCATCTGCCAGGTGGGTGGCAACTGGTGTCCGTGGTGCCTGCGCTTTGCCGACTTCGCCGCCACCGACCCCGACATTGCCAAGGTCATCGACGACCACTTCCTCCTCATCCACGTCAACTATCGTCCGCGCAAGGACCAGGACGCGAGCGCCGAGGCCCTGATGAGCCGCCTGGGCCATCCGCAGCGCTTCGGCTTCCCCGTCTTCGTGGTGCTCGACAGCGAGGGCCGCGTGGTCCACATCCAGGACTCCAGTTTTCTCGAAGAGGGCAAGGGGTATAGCAAGGAGAAGGTGCTCCGCTTCCTCAACGCATGGACGCCCGAGGCTATCGGCATGAAGAAAGGATCATGATGAGAAAGATCTATATCCTTGACTTCGACGGCACGCTGGGCGACTCCCGCGGGCTGATCCTCCGGACGATGATGGACACCTTCGACGCCCTCGGCATAGACCGGCCCACGGAGGAGGCTTGCGTCAATACGATCGGGCTGCCGCTGGCCGACTGCTTCGTGGTGGCCGCAGGACTGAGCGCCGCGCAAGGGGAGCGTTGTGCCGAGGTCTATCGCAGGATCTTCCACGACAACAACGTGCCGGGATCGGTGCCTCCCTTCGAGGGCGTGGTCGAGACGATCCGCACGCTCCACCAGCAGGGCCACACCCTGGCCGTAGCCACCAGCCGCCGCCACGAGAGCCTGGATGAACTGCTGGCGGAGTTTGGCGTCACCGACCTCTTCTCGATGATCGTGGCTGCCGACGACGTGACCCATGCCAAGCCCGATCCCGAGCCGGTCAACAAGATCCTGGAGACGCTCCACTTCCAGCCGCAAGAGGCCCTCGTCGTGGGCGACGCGCCCTATGATATCCTCATGGGACGCAACGCCGGGGCCAGGACCTGCGCCGTCAGCTACGGCAATGGGAAGCGCCAGGAGCTCCAGGCGGCCGGGGCGGACTACCTGATCGACCGCTTCGCCGACTTGCTGACCATCGAGTGGGACTGAGCAGGCTGGCACACCATACAAACAGCCAAACATACAAACAAACAACCAAACGAACAAACAAACAAATCAACCATTAAATCCTATCAGTATGAAGAAAAGAGTCACCCCAGAGTGGATCCACGATCTCGCCCCCAACGAGGTCTTCGTCTTCGGCAGCAACCTCGGCGGAATGCACGGAGGCGGTGCGGCCCGGATTGCCTACCGCTGTTTCGGAGCCAAGATGGGAGTGGGCGTAGGCCTGCAGGGACAAAGCTACGCCATCCCGACGATGCAGGGAGGCCCGGAGACCATCCGCCCCTACGTCGATGAGTTTATAGACTTTGCGCGCCAGCATCCCGAGACGACCTTCCTCGTCACCCCCATCGGCTGCGGCATAGCCGGCTTCACCCCCGCCGACATCGCCCCGCTCTTCCAGGACGCGGTGGAGGTGGAGAACGTCTGGCTGCCCGAGAGTTTCTGGCATTTGCTGAGGACACAAGCATGAGATTCAACCTACAGCTTAATCTCTCGCTCAGCAAACTGTTTCTCAAGATCAGAAGCGGGAGCCGCCGCATCATCCTGCGATACGACTTAGCAGCACGCCTATCGCGGATCGTGCGGTCCGGCCCCCTGCGCCACCTGTTGAATAAACGAAAAACCAAGTGCTGCAAAAACAAAACATCATGAAAACGAATCGAGTACTGCTCACTTTTCTGCTGGTGGTAATGGCCTTGTGTGCCCACGCCGGCGACAACAATTCCGCGCTTCGCAAGTCGATAGCGATGGCCAACGCCATGTGTCCCGTCTCCCTGGGAGCGATGGGCGAGATGACCTCCATGACCTACGAGAAGGGCGACCTGATCATTTCCTACGCCCTCAACGAGGACGTGATCAGCGTCGAGGCCCTCAAAAACAACAAGGAGATGGTGCGCCAGAATGCCACCACCATGGTCCGCAACGCGACGGGCGACCTCAAGACCACGTTCGACCTGCTGGCCAGCGAGGGCGCGGGACTAGTCATGAAGTATATCGGCAAGCAGTCGAAGGCGAAGTTTACGATACGCTTCACGGCGGAGGAGATACTGCGCGCCTCGATCGCTCCCGAGGAGGCGAGAGACCCCATGGCCTCGCTGAAAAGCCAGATAGAGGTGGGCAACGCCATGCTGCCGACCAAGATCGCCGACGGCATGGAGATGACCCGCGCCTATCTGGAGGACGACTACCTGTTCTATGAGGTGACGGTGGACGAGGATCTCCTCTCGATCGCCAATATCAAGAGCAATCGACCCACCCTGAAAAAGAACATCTTGGCGGCCTTGAACAGTGGCGACGTCTCCACGAAAGCCCTCAAAGACTTGTGCAAAAGCGTGGCCGTGGGCATCGCCTACAAATACATCGGCAAGGACTCCCGCCAAACAGTGACCATCAAGATCACGCCCTCGGAACTGTAAGCCTCCGCGCCGCTTTTATCTATTAAAGAAACTTAAAATATCATTCCGACATTTGTTTCTTTCAAAAGAAAGCACTAATTTTGCAGCCCGTAAGCGAACATGGCTTCACGCACATGGCAGCTTCTACTAAGGAAAGGTGCTCGAGTGGCTGAAGAGGCACGCCTGGAAAGCGTGTAACCGTCTAAAGCGGTTCGGGGGTTCGAATCCCCCTCTTTCCGCAGAAAAAGGAAGGTTTTTGACCTTCCTTTTTACGTTTTACAAAGTCCTTGTCTCCTGTATCAGCTCCTGATGGTGAGAGAACGGAAAAGGAGCAAACGACCCTTTCTCGCCGAGCACAGGGTCAACGAGGAATCGTTTTCCCGCATACTCGATAATGATGGTGGCATTTCTAATCTGTTGAATATTCATAATCTTAATGTTTTTATTTCGAACTATAGTGCAAAGGTAGCCTTAAATGTTAAATATATCTATAGCATTTAATACCGCAGAGATATCATCTTTAATCGCAGTTATGCGCTTAGAGGAATACATTGATTTAACATTATCCTTATTGATTCTCACAAGTGATGTATTCTTCCACCCGTTGACCATTCTTTCAAATGGGAAGCGGATAATGGTTGGAGTATTGAAGCCTACTCCAAGCTCTAGCAAAACAGTCTTCTTATCTCTTGACTTTTCGAGAAAATCGTAATAGCGGTTGGCTGCTGAATGCCATGCTTCATCCTCAACAAAGAATTGATCACAGCGCACGTGGACAGTCATTTTCTCGCCACATACAGGACAGCGAGGAATTAATGACGAAGGGATGCGGCAATTCTTGGTTTCTGCAAACATCTTTTTTATCAAATCCTCGTTGTTGTAGAGCTTATCATGACAGCCCTTAGCACATTGCAGATAGGCATAGTCGCCTTGCACCTCAAAGAGTCGGTCGGCAGAGAATCCGGCTTTTAGGAATTGCCCATCTACATTTGTAGTAATCACAAAATACTCTTTGTCTTTGACGAGCTTATGCAGTTGCCGATACAATGGCGCAGCCTCACGAAAGCGGATGAAATTGATGTGACGAGCCCAACAAGCCCAGTATTCTTCCTCTGTCTCAAAGGGATAGAAACTGGAAGAATAGAGATCTGTGATGCCATAATTCTCAATGAAATCAGTAAACTCACGCTCGAAATCCGGTCCGTCATAGCGCAAGCCAGCAGCTGTTGACAATCCTGCGCCTGCACCAATAATCACGCGTTCGGCAGAGGCAATCAGTTCACGCATATCCTTCATCTGCAGCGAGTAATCGTCGGTAGATGTCGAGGTCTTGATCTTTGAAAACATTGAAGATAACATACTTGACATTATTTGCTCCTTTCATAAATGATTTTACTTCGCGTACAGCTATCTTCGCCGCCTGCTGATTTGGGAAACGGAATACGCCTGTAGATATGCAGCAGAAGGCGATGGATGATAGCCCCTTTTCTTCTGCCAACTGCAAGCAACTACGATAGCATGATGCCAGTTGCTCACATTGTTCATCAGTAGGGATTGCATCAGGTATGATTGGTCCTACGGTATGAATCACATAGCGAGCAGGAAGATTGAATCCTGGAGTGATCTTAGCCTGACCGGTCTCCTCAGGATGTCCTTGCTCATTCATCAGTTTATTACAAGCATCACGAAGTTGAATGCCTGCAGCAGAATGCATGACATTATCGATACAGGCGTGAAGTGGCAGAAAACATCCGAGCATCTGATTATTGGCAGCATTGACGATGACATCAATTTGTAAGCGGGTGATGTCACCTTGCCAGATGTAGAGCTTAGAGTTTAGAGATGAGAGCTTAGAGTCTTTGACTAAACTATCAACCGAAACCTCTCCCTTTTCTTGCCGTTGCAATTGAAGTTCCTTGTCTTGCAGCTCCAGAAAATCAGGATTCATCGTAATAGGATAGCGCATATTCATCAGTCCTCGCAGGAGCAGTTGCTTACCCTTGAGGTCACCTGGAATGGCATAGGCTTCGCCAATATCCTTCATAAGCATGCGGCACATCTTATCCAGATCGCGCAAACGACTCAAACTGTTTTTCATACAAAACATACTTTATTTCTTCGAGTATCTCTCTCCCACATAACCGTCATTAACGGTATTGTCATTGAGATTATAATGTTTAAACATAGGTGGTGTAGGCTTAAGATCATAATGATCCATCTCTTCGATTTCCACCTTGAAGTAGGCCATCTTATAAAATGATGTGTAAAGACGTGGAAGTACCGGATTGTTGTCGTAGATCCATTTCTGTGTTTCTACATCCACATCGAAATCAGCTTTTCCACTTACTTTCACAAACTCTTTGCCTTCGCTTGCCATGATCTCCACGAAAGGATTGTTGTGCAACTGACGGAACACCTCTTTTACAGGAGATGTAGCGAAATAAAGCGTTGTACCCTCCATCTTCATTATCTGGAAGATACGAATTCGTGGACGATCGCCCTCGCAAGTAGCGAAAGCAATCTCCACGTGATTCTTCAGAAAGTCTAATGCTTTCTTCATATCCTTTTTTAGTACCCGATGGTGAAACGTTCCTTTTTAGTATCCAATGGTGAAACGTTCCTTGTGGTGAGCAGGCTTCTCCAGCTCGTTGACCATAGCCTCAGCATAGTCCTGAACTGAGATGTGGCTGTTGCCCTCGGCATCCACAATCAGATCATCCTTACCCAAACGATAGTTGCCAGTCTTTTTGCCTTCCTGGTCGAATACACCAGCAGGTGAGAAGAACACCCAGTCGATGTCGCTCTCGTTCATCAATGTATTGAGATAGAAGTCGCCAAGCGGACGAACACCACCCATAATCTCTGCAGGGATAGCACCTGAATCAACCACACGAAGACCAGGAGCGCAGAACAAGGTACCAGCACCACCAACGATGAGCAGACGCTTCACACCACTCTGCTTTGCAGCCTCGAGAATCTTTGGATAGTTCTCTGTGATGAGAGTAGCGATCTCAGGATTCAGCCAACCTGGGTTGTAAGCTGAGATGATAGCATCCTTGCCTTCAGCCAACTTAGCGATAGCCTCTACATTGGCTACATCTTCTTTAACTGCAGTAACGAGGTCGTTCTTAGCAATCTTCTCTACATTGCGAACTACTGCTGTCACCTTGTGACCACGTTCTACCAACTCATTCAATACTGCCGAACCTACAAAACCGGTTGCACCGATCAATAATACATTTGCCATAATTTCTGTATTTTTTAATTGTTTAAAACTTGTGTTAGTCGTAAGGAACTTGTTTCCTTTTGACGCTGCAAAATTACGCCAAGTTTTTCATCCTCACAAGAACGCACCATCTGGTACTATACTTACCAAATAGTAGGAATTGTAGTGAATAGGTACATTAGCAAAATCAACGTTAACCATCATTAACTAAGTTTCTTTTAGTAAGTATGTGTACTTTGGTAAGAAACACCTATCTTTGCACCATCAATACAATTCATGATATGAGAAAAGTAAGCAAAGAAGTAGATGCAAAATACATTGCCTGCCCAATCCGCCAGGTAATTAGCAAGTTTGGTGATAAGTGGTCAATGCTCGTCCTTTACACCATTGGCCAGAGCGAGAACAACGTACTGAGGTTCTCTGAACTTCACGAACACATGCTCGACTGTTCACAGAAGATGCTCTCGCAGACTCTGAAGAATCTTGAGAGTAATAAGCTTATCAGTAGAAAGGTTTACCCTGTGGTACCTCCCAAGGTGGAATACAGTCTTACAGAAGTAGGCAAGTCTCTCATCCCTACGCTTGACAGCCTTGTGGCATGGGGCAATGAAAATATGAATGCTATTATTAAGTAATTGGTATCGATAGTATTCTGTACTATTTCTCAATGTTCTCCTATATGAGCATCATTGCTACAGAAAAGAATGATAGATTAATCAAGAAAAATTATCTAACGAATAAGAAAGATTAGTTTAATTATGGAAAAGGAAATATTATTGAATAATGGAGTGAAGATTCATACACCGGGCTTCGGAACGTTTCTCACTCCTGATGGAGCATCCTGCGTTGAAGCTGTAAAATCAGCCATTGCTTCGGGCTACACCCATATCGACACCGCTGCTATCTATAAAAATGAGAAGAGCGTGGGCGAGGGAATCAAGGAGAGTGGAGTCAAGCGCGACGGCCTCTTCGTCACCAGCAAGGTCTGGAACACGGAGCGTGGCTACGACAAGACCTTGAAGGCGTTTGACAAGACTTTGAGCGATTTGCAGCTTGATTATCTCGACCTCTATCTCATTCATTGGCCAGCCAACGAGTTGCAGTTTGGCAAGGATGCAAATCAGCTGAATGTAGAGACATGGAAAGCGATGGAGCGTCTCCATGAGGAGGGCTTGATTCGCAGCATCGGTCTTTCCAATTTCATGCAGCATCATGCTGAGCCCGTGATGGCGAAGGCAAACATCTGTCCGATGGTGGACCAGATAGAGTATCATCCTGGATTCACCCAGAAGGAGTGCGTGGCGTTCTGCCAGAAGCACGACATCCTTGTGGAAGCATGGAGCCCGTTGGGCAGAGGCAATGTCTTGGACAATCCTCTCTTGATGTCGATTGCTGCCAACCATGGCAAGAGCGTGGCCCAGGTGGTCATCCGCTGGGTGATGCAGACGGGCGTGTTGCCGCTGGTGAAAACGGTCACTCCAAGCCGAATCAAGGAAAACATTGATGTCTTCGACTTCGAACTCTCCCAGCAGGAAATGCTTGAAATCGCAACGATGAAGACAGACAGAATAGGTGCAGATCCAGACACGTGTGATTTCTAATACTGTATAGTCTTGGGGCGAAATGCTCCCAAAAATATACAAGATAAAATGTAAAAAGTTACGGAGAACACAAATAATCTTCGTAACTTTTTACATAAACCACCCACTTTTGGTGTTGTTGAGTTTCCCTCAGTTCTTCTATGAGATTTTCAAGAATATATTCATCGCTCATAAGTTGTAAACCATGTTTTGGGAATGAATTCATTGTTTCCATAATTGTTCTCCTATTTTGGTACAAAAGTACCACAAATATTGATAAGTGTGGTGGTTTTGTACAAGACAAAGGAAAGGCTCTTTCTCCATTTTTGGTTATTCGTCGTTCCATATTTTTCCTTCTATTTTATCTTCAATGTCCGCAGATATTCCTTCTGCTCGGGCGTGATTCTGTAGCTCTCGATGGCCTTCTGTATGGTCTTGTTGTGCGTCCATCGGGCCAGGCGCTTCTGCTCGATGTAGGGGAGGGTTGCGTCCCATTGCTTGGCAAGGGCGGTGGCGAAAAACCAGGCTACCATCATCTTTACGTAATACGCTTCGCTCCTTGCCGAGGCTGGAATTTCGAGATATTCAGACTTAAAGTCTTTGTCTAAGTAGTGAGCCATAAGTGTCTCTATACCAAAGCGACAAGTGAAAACGTATGATGATTTGCTCCAAGTCTTAATCTTCGCCAGTAGCTGCTCCTTGTGCTTGGCAAACACCCTCGGAGACATGATGTCGCAAACCGCCCAGTTGTCCACGAATGGCAGGAAATTGTCCGTCAGCCGGATGCATTCCTCGTAGTCCTTCACCTCGGAAATGAGAAGACCGTGGAGCATGTTCTCATCGTAGTATTCATGAGGAAGCTGACGAAGAAACTCCTCGCATCCTGCTTCCTTTGTGAATACTTTTGCAAACTTGCGGAGCACAGGCACGCGAATGCCTATAAAGCTATCTGTAGGCACTCCCGGAGTCAGTTTGGCTTGGAAGGCAGCATACTGCTTATCCTGCATGGCGAACAGTCTTTCTTGAAGTGAAGTCATAAATCTTATTGTTATTTTAACTTGTCATATTCCTCATCACTCACAGGTTCCAGCCACTCGTTGGAGGTGTTCTCGCCAGGTATTTCAAAGGCGAGGTGAGCAAACCAGCTGTCTTTTGCAGCACCGTGCCAATGCTTTACGTTGGCTGGAATGTGGATGACTGTGCCAGGGAGAATCTCCTGCGCAGGCTTGCCTTCTTCCTGGTACCAGCCACGTCCGGCTACGCCTACCAGCATCTGTCCGCCACCCTTTGTGGCGTGGTGCGTGTGCCAGTTGTTGCGGCAGCCAGGCTCAAAGGTTACGTTGAAGAACGATATCTGACTATCAGATATTTGTGCCAGATAACTGTTTCCCTTGAAGTATTTGGCGTAAGCGGTGTTAGGCTCGCCGATAGGGAAAATCATCTCACGCTGGAATGCTGCCTTGGCGTCTTCGCCTTTCACGTCTTCGCCCCATACCTCCTTAGCCAGATTGAATGCAGCCCAAGCTTTTGGCCAGCCGGCGTAGAAGGCGATGTGAGTGATGATTTCTGCCGCTTCCGTGCGGGTAATTCCGTTATTCTTTGCCGACTGCAGGTGATATTTCAGCGAACTGTCGGTGATGCCTTGGCTGATGAGCGAAGTGATAGTTACCAAACTGCGGTCACGCAATGAAAGCAGGTCATTGCGGCTCCATACTTCTCCGAAGAGAATGTCGTCGTTGAGGTGGGCGAATTCAGGGGCAAACTCACCCAGTTGGGTGCGCCCTGCTGTCTGTACTATTTTCTGTTGTGCCATGATGTTGAGTGAAATAGTCGTTAATATGATGAATGTTCCGATAACTTTCTTCATGATTCTTTATATTTATGCAGTCTTGCGGTATTCGCTTGGCGTCTTGCCCGTCTGCGCCTTGAAAAAGCGGACGAAGTGCTGAGGATATTCAAAGCCGAGGCGCTGGCTGACTTGCGTTATGCTGAGGGCTTCATCATCCAGCAGTTGGCGGGAAACCGAAAGCAGTCGGTCGTTGATCATGCTCCTGGCGGTTTTGCCTGTCTCGGTCTTGACCAATTCACCGAAATATTTGGTAGAATAGCAGCATTTGTCGGCAAAGTAGGCTACGGTAGGCAGCCCCTCACGCTCTGCTTTCCGAGCAATGTATTCATCGAGCAGAGAGATGAACTTCTTTACCACCGAATGATTGATCTCCTCGCGCGTGATAAACTGGCGGTCGTAGAAGCGCAGACAGTAGTTCAGCAGCAACTCGATATTTGAAACGATGAGTTCACGCGAATGCTTATCTATAGGATGCTGCAGTTCCTGCTTGATCATTGAGAGCACATCACGGAAGATATTGACCTCGGCAGCGGACAGGTGTAATGCTTCGTTGCTTGTATAGTCGAAAAACTCGTATCGGGAGATGTTCTTGCCGAACTGCGTGCGGTTGAGCAGGTCGGGATGGAAAGCCAATACCGTATATTTGGCAAACGGTACTCCAGGAATGGGTTCAACTTTTATAGACTGTCCTGGAGCAAACGAGGTGACGGTCATCTCGTCAAAATCATATTCAGTTCTGCCGTATGACAATTTGCAGCCCTTGTTTTCCTTCAGAAAGAGGGCATAAAGTCCGTAGTGATGTACAGACTCCAATGCAGGAGAGGTGTTCTCTACACGCACAACGCTTACCAAGGGATGAAGCGTTTTCACCCCTATGAAGTCGTTGAACTCCTGTATGGTATTAAAGAAAAAATCCTTCATAATTCTATGCTTTTAAATTTCTGCAAAGATACGCACATTCTCCTAAAGAGCTTATACCTGGTTTTCGGAAGATATTACCATTTTTATCCAGTCGGATCACCCTTCCATCTCTTCATTCACGTAGTCAACGGCACGGTTTATATAATCGACAAAGGGTTTGGTGGTCTTGAACAGTTCGGCCACGCGCTGGGCAAGATGGTCCTCCAGCAGGAAGTCGTCGTCCGCTTGAGCAGTCAGGCAGTAGGCTCTCATCCGCATCCAGTCGGCATAGGGGGCGCTGGGGTCGTATCCTCTTGGCACGCGCTTCAATGCTCCTTCCATGTCTGGAACAAACTGCGTGTCGGCTTTTCCCAAGAAGCTTGTGCTGAAAGTTTCCCATTCGTCGCTAATGTCTTCACGCAATATCCTGACAGCCCTTTTGTCGTAGCAATAGTTGCCCGAAGCCAGCATGTGGGCATGTGGATACTCCCGACTGTTGCCGGTTCCGATATGGAAATAATATCCTGCATGCATCGACTTCTTGCCCCCTTTTGCCAGGAAGGCGCCGAAATGGGTTTTGTATGGCGACTTGTCCTTGCTGAATCTTGTGTCGCGGTAGATGCGATACGTGCAGTCCTTGATTGTCAGCGGGGCAATGTCTTTGTCAAAGCGTCCGATTTCCGTTATGAGACTTTCGCAGAAAGCGTACCATTTCTTTAATACTTCTTGGTAGCGGTCTTTATTTGCGTTAAACCATTCGCGATGGTTGTTGTTGTCCAAATCGCGAAGAAACTCAAGTATTTCTTTCATGATGTGTGATTTTTTCTTTATTCCATTCTGCCATATTTCATTTCCACGCCCTCCTTGTCATACTGCTTGCGTTTGCCGGTTGGCGGCTCAGTAAGCGTGATGCGCACTACGGCCGTGCGCGACAAGGAACGGGCGACGCCCTGGTCGAAGGCGTCCATGTGTTGTGGGAGAAACCGTTCGCAGACCAGCCGGAGCCCATGAATCTTCTCCGCTTCGTCGGTCACGATTGCAGCCTTGCCGAATGCAATGGCCGATTTGTATTGCAGGGTGAAACTGCCGTCCTTCGGGCCAACCGTTGGCGCGCAACGGGTTACGGCGGAAAGGCAGACCTCGGGATGAGCCTTGATGGCCTCCAGTTTCTTGCCTTCCAAAGCACCATGAAAGTACCAGTTCTCACCATCCTCGGAGGCGAGCGACAGAGGCAGACCGTAGGCCTTTCCGTCTTCGTCTATAAAACTCACCGTGATATACGGAGCCTTGCGTATCACTTCCAATGCCCATTGGCTATCCATTGCTCTCGATTCCTTTCTCATTTTCATCGCGTCTTTTCTTGTCCTTTGCCCGTTGTGCATGAAAACCTTGATCCTGTCGTTGTCTCCATGTGAGCGCTTGGTACCTGCAAATATACTAATATTTATCAGAAAAAGAGACAACGTGGAGGCTTTTTGTTTGCCACACAGATCTGATTTAGCTCTTTGAAAAAACTTCTCAAGTCATTTTCTTGGTGCGCTCGACGAACGGAAATCCTCTTCTGCGTCAGACCCTGCTTCGTTTTTTGGGGTGTTTTCTTGCGTCAGCTCCTTTATCGCTCTGAGGATAGTGTCTGAGCTACAAGTGCGAAGTGTCGGATGAAGCGAGAGATGGTT
>ULSN01011359.1_pt1 | contig 35500 bp, 17 predicted proteins | sample 1956771 | NCBI WGS metagenome assembly ULSN01 (sample SAMEA4835709, study PRJEB28245) | human gut metagenome | biome: gut microbiome; material: fecal sample | place: Denmark | collected 2008
TCTTACAAATTTATCCCCACTAAATTTCTACTGACCCCTGAAAATGCAGCACGACCATCATATGAAAAAACTGGCTATACTCTACTTCGAGGGCAAGGCGACCGACGAGGAGGAGCTGAGACTGCTTGAATTCATAAAAGAATCGGCACGCAGCAAAGCGGCATTCGCGGAATGGGAAGAGGAATGGACACATTCGCACACGCCCGACGCGCGGACAGAGGCTGCGTGGGAGGAGCTGAAAGAAAAGATGAGAAGGAAGCGCGAAGAGCAAGACAGGACAGAAGGATAACGGCATACCGGACGCCATGAAAGGACAGGGCGCAACGCGATGCAGGGCTTTTCATAACCTGAACGCATGCCGCCCGCACACTAACACACCACAGACGGATTTTTGATATACCCGCACTCACTGGCAGACAGCGCAAGGATGTCATGCCGGGACGGCGCACGGGCTCTGACGGCGGACAAAAAACACCCGGACAGACATGGCACTATGGCTTGCCGATGTCCGCCCGGGAGCTATACGTGGCGTATGCCGGGAGCTACTTGCCGGCGTAGCGCATCTTTACAAGGACAGGATAATGGTCGGACGGAGTGCGGCGGTCGTACTTGCCGAAGCTTATCTCTCCGGGAGCGTCCTTGCCCTTGAGAGAATGGTCCTCGGAGCCTGCTTTCGGAGTCCAGTAGGCGTTTGTAAGCACGCCATAGCGGTCCACGTCGAACGACGGAGACACAAACACGTGGTCGATGCGGCTGTCCGACTTCAGGTCGGAGTCGAAAGAGTTGAACGTTCCGTTCTCTGCGAAGCGCAGACGGCAGCACTCATAAGAGTCCTTAAGGATTCCCGACTTGGTGAAGATGGCGTATATCTCGTCATTCTGGTCTACATTGAAGTCGCCCGTAAGAATCACGGGAGCTCCTTTGGCTATCTCCTTTATCTTCCTCACGACAAGCTTCGCGCCCTCGCGGCGTGCCGTCACGCCCACGTGGTCCATGTGAAGATTGAAGTAATAGAACTTGAACTTCGTGTCCTTCTGCCTGAACTCGCCCCATGTGCATATGCGTATGCATGCGGCGTCCCATCCGAGCTTTGGCGTGTCGGGCGTCTCGTTGAGCCAGAAATTGCCCTTGCGCAGGAGCTTTATGCGGTCTTTCTTGTAGAAGATGGCTGAGTATTCGCCAGCCTGCTTGCCGTCGTCGCGACCCACACCTATATAGTCGTAGCCGTCGAGCGCGGCGGTGAGGTCGCCCAACTGGGCGTGAAGCACTTCCTGGGTTCCGAAGATGTCGGGATCCTCAAAATTGATCTGGTCGCATATCACCTTACATCTCACGTTCCATACATTGCCCGCAGCGTCGTCACCGCTGTTGTGGTTGCGGATGTTGTAAGTGCCTACGAAGAGCGACTGGGCACACGCCAGTGAGGCGACTGCCATCAGCACGAGAAGAAAATAACTACGTTTCATAGTCTGATTATCATTTGTTTGTTTATAAAAAGATATTGTCTTACTTTTCAGAACCCGTCATCTCATTGGTGAACGAGTAAGGGAAGTCAGCCTCCTGAGTGCCTCTGCTGCGGTTGGGTTCAGCCGACATGGCGCACACGATGGTGCCTCCCTTCATGATGTCACCGTGCGCGAGATAGTTCTTTGTGTATGTCTTGCCGTTGAGTGTCATGCTGTCTATATACCTGTTTGAGCGGCTGTTGCCCACGGCGTCTATGGTCATGGTGTTGCCGTTCTCGAGGTGCAGCGTCACCTTATTGAAGTAAGGAGTGCCGAGCACATACTGGTTGGAGCCTGGACACACTGGATAGAAGCCCATGGCAGAGAACACATACCACGCCGATGTCTGCCCGTTGTCCTCGTCGCCGCAATATCCGTCAGGGTTGGCATTGTAGAGTTTGTCCATCACCTCACGTATCCAGTACTGCGTCTTCCATGGTTGTCCCGAGTAGGCATAGAGATAAATCATGTGCTGGATGGGCTGGTTGCCGTGGGCATACTGCCCCATGTTCATCACCTGCATCTCACGCATCTCGTGTATTATGCCCCTGCTGCTCACGTCAGGATAGACCACGAACACCGAGTCGAGCATGCTGTTGAACTTCTCCTTGCCTCCCATCAGACCGATAAGTCCCTGCGGATCGTGGAACACACACCAGCTCCAGTGCCAGCTGTCGCCCTCTGTGAAGGAACGGCTCCATGCCGTCGGGTCGAACGGAGACTCGAAGCTGCCGTCGGCTTTCCTGCCGCGCATGAGGCTGGTGGAGCTGTCGAACACGTTCTTATAGTTCATCGCGTTGGTGCGGTATTGCTTCAGCTCCTTGTCAGACTTTCCCAGAGCCTTGCCGAAACGGTATATGCACCAGTCGTCGTAGGCATATTCGAGTGTGCGTGCGACGCTCTGGCTGTGCTTGTCGCACGGCACATAGCCGAGGCTGTTGTACTCCTCGAATCCGAGACGACCCGTAGACGACACCTTGGGATGGACGGCGTTGGCTCCGTGCTTCACCGCTTCCCAAAGCGTCTCGGCGTCATATCCGCGCAAGCCTTTGATATAAGCGTCTGCCACTACGGACGCCGAGTTGTTGCCCACCATGCATCCGCGGTGTCCCGGACTCGCCCACTCGGGCAGGAATCCGCTCTCCTTATAGGCGTTGACGAGTCCTTCCTGCATCTTCTCGTTCATCGAGGGATACATCAGGTTGAGGAAGGGGAAGAGGCTGCGGAAGGTGTCCCAGAAGCCGGTGTCGGTGAACATGTAGCCCGGCAGCACCTTTCCGTTGTAAGGACTGTAGTGCATCACACGTCCGTCGGCGTCGGTCTCGTAGAAGCTGCGCGGGAAAAGGAGCGAGCGGTAAAGGCACGAATAGAACGTGCGGAGGTTGTCGGTGTTGTCGTCGGAGACCTCCACACGACCCAGAACCTCGTTCCACCGTGCCCTGCCCCGTGCCGACACCTCGTCGATGCCGTCGTCTCCGAGCTCCTTCAGATTGAGCAACGCCTGCTCCGGACTTATGAACGACGACGCCACACGCACGTTGACCTGCTCTCCGCGCTTCGTGTTGAAGCCCACGATGGCACCCGAATGATTGCTCGTGGAGCTGAGCGAGGAGGCGTCTATGTTGCCGTCGGTGACGGCGGCGGTATACTTGAACGGTCTGTCAAAGACAAGCACGAAGTAGTTCTTGAAGTTTTCGGGCACACCGCCGCTGTTCTTCGTGGTGTAGCCCACAATCATGTTCTTGGACGGAATAATCTCCGCGTGCGAGCCTTTGTCGAACGCATCGAGCACGATATATGCCTTGTCGGTCTGCGGGAAGGTGAACCGCATCGCCACAGCGCGCTCCGTCGGGGCAAGCTCGGCGGTGACGTCGTGGTCGGCAAGATACACTTTATAATAATAAGGACGCGCCACCTCAGCCTTATGAGAGAACCATGAGGCGCGCTTCTCCTCGTCGAACACAGCCTCACCCGTGACAGGCATGACCGAGAACTGTCCGTAGTCGTTTATCCACGGACTGGGCTGGTGGGTCTGCTTGAAGCCCCGTATCTTGTCCGCCCAGTACACATAAGTCCATCCGTTGCCCATCTTTCCGGTCTGCGGAACCCAGAAATTCATGCCCCAAGGCATGGCTATGGCAGGATAGGTGTTGCCTGTGGACAGTTCGAATTTGGACGCCGTGCCCACGAGCGTACTCACATAGTCAACCTCGTCTGCGGCTTTTGTCTGCAACATCGTGCAAAGGCACAGTGCCGATAATAATAAAGCTCTTTTCATTTGTCTTCCGGTTTTATGTTATCTATTCTGTTTTCAGCAATCGGATAAGGATTTTTCATACAGAAACCTTGCGCCCGGCGGAATTCATGCCGCCCTTCCGGACGCGGTGATATGGATGATGCAAACGGGCGGAAAGTAAGTTTACTTACATTCTCCCGAGTGCGGCTTAGCTGCTACAAAGATAATGCAAAAATCCGGTTCTACCCAATAAAAACGACAAATTAAACAAGGAAAAAGAGTGATATGCACCATCGCGCGTCAGGCAACGGCAGAAAGGCGTAACACGATGACGCATAACGCCACCGCAACCCACAACAAAGGATGTGCCGTGAAAGGGAATGCATAAATATGCAGAACAAGACATCGCGGAACGCATAAGAATATTCCATAACGCGAAAATAAGCGGTTATTTGCGTCCGGGCAGCACTTCGGGCGCAAATACGCCACTTTTGAGCACTTTCCGCATCACATTTACACACAACGATTTACGCCATTCAGCCATATAAAACCGCTGCCGTCGCACCGCGAAAGAGCCCGTATGACAATGCCGGAAAGCCCGTTTCGCCTGCCGGAAGAGCACGTACAGCATGTTGGCACAGCCTTTTCCGCAACGCAGAAGAGCCTTTTCCGCATCCCGACGAGCCACATCCGGACATTCCATACCATGGTTACGTCAGCGGGAAAGCCTCTTCCGCATGCTCCCGTTTTCTATTTCACGATTTTCCGTTGTCAAAATTTTTTACTTCGGAATTGCATAAATATGCATGCAGGTATTTGACGGAGAGACAGCGGAAGGATAAACACCCGTACACAATATCGCGCCACCACCCACCCATACCCCATACTTCCATGACACCGCCACAACGGCGTCAGCCTGTAGAGACGCAAAATCTTGCGTCTCACGAGAAGGTAAGCCCAAACCATACCTGCAATAATCAAACAGTTATAATCGCATTCCCTACCCGTGAGGCACATTCCATCGCAAGCCATACGCATGATAACCATTCAACAGCCAGCGCACTTCTTGCTCGTGAGACGCAAGATTTTGCGTCTCTACTTATTGCAGGCAGCGAAATAAGACAGCAAATCATGTTGTGTTATTACAGCGGCGCCAGCCAGTAGAGACGCAAAATCTTGCGTCTCACGAGAAGGTAAGCCCAAACCATACCTGCAATAATCAAACAGTTATAATCGCATTCCCTACCCGTGAAGCACATACCATCGCGAGCCATACGCATGATAACCATTCACCTGCCAGCGCACTCCTTGCTTGTGAGGCACAACCCATTGCAAGCCATACACATGATAATCAATCGCCTGCCAGCGCAATCCTTGCTCGTGAGACGCAACCCATTGCAAGCCATACGCATGATAACCATTCAACAGCCAGCGCACTTCTTGCTTGTGAGACGCAAGATTTTGCGTCTCTACTTATTGCAGGCAGCGGGATAAACGAAATCATATATACTGCTGGAAAAACCGGTCTGCGGCTGGAAAACCCGTGAGCGCGATGACGGAGGCAGGCATACGGCGGTGCCGCCGACACTGCGCGGCGGAGGCTCACAGGCATAACACCGTGCCGCACGGCACAAAACAAAAAGGAGCCGCGCCTCACGGCGCGCACTCCATCAACCTAACTAATAAAATAAAATTACTAATCTTCCACTTCAATGGACGCATCCGGATAGTCAGACCTGAACACGTCCTCGCTCTTGGTGAGTGTCGCCTCGTAGCTGTAGCGCACGTCGCGGTCGGTTATGGTGATGTCCTTATACTCATACTTCAGGTATAATGTGGTCATCATGATGAGCTTGCGCGTGTCCGACGTGTTCTCATAGAACTTGAAGTTATATGTTCCCGATATCTCCTTCAGTTCTATGGCGTCGTTCAGAGCCGTCAGCTTTATCGTTCCGTCATCGTTGAAATGCAGGTTGAGAATGAAGCTGCTGCGACCCGTTGTCGTACGGTCCACGTTTCCGGCATACAGATAGCATTCCTTTCTGGATATGGCGTAGAGCTGCTTTCCGGTAGCCTGCGTGGTGTAAGACGTGCCTATCTGCTTCATGTTTCCGTTGCCGGAATAGATGCCAGAATACTCGTTTTTCAGATTGAGGAAATAAAGAGCCTTGGTGTATTTGGACGGTCCCACAGGCTCACCCTCCGACGTCGCGATCTTGATAGGGAGCACATACTCGGCGTAGATGTTGTGCTCGCGCAGCTTGTTAAGGTCTATCTTGCACACTCCTCCGGCATTGAGACTGCCTGCGGGAATGGTGTAGACGGTCTTGTCGAAGGCATAGCAGTCTTCAGGCAGCAGCAGATAGTAAGACTCCTCGTCATACTTGTTCTTGTCGAAGTTGTAGTCGGCAAGCGTGTCCTCGTCCACGGCGAGAGTCAGACTGATGTCCTTGCTGTTGCCGGTGGTGCCGTTCACACCGAAATATACGGGCAGGTCGACGGTGTTGTCCTCGTTTATCTCCATCTCGATGTTCTCCTGCCATCCGTTGTTCATCAGGTAAGTGTACTTCGTGAACAACTCATAGTCGAGGTCGTCGCTGCACGACGCCGCCCCGAAGAGCACCGCTGCGGCAGCCACGCCTTTCATTATCTTGTTGAAATATATTCTTTTCATGATTGTCATTGTGTTAAAATGGTTACCATCCGGGGTTTTGCGTAAGGTTCACGTTGCGCTTCATCTCCTTGTCGGGGAAGGGCCACAGATACATCCTCTGTGTGAACACCTTAGGCATCGAAGCCACTACGGTGGGTCGGTAGAACTCCTGTACACGTGTCACGTCGTCGCTGATGTTGATGTTGCAACCCATAAGCGGCTGGTTCTCCTCAAGCAACGCATCCTTCCAACGGCGCAGGTCGTAGTATCTGAAACAATTCTCGCCCACGAGCTCTATCTGCCTTTCGCGCTTGAGAGCGGTGCGGAAGAGCTCCTGGTTGGCGTATACCACATCGTCGAAGTCGGGCACTCCGGCACGCATGCGTATGGGTTTCATGGCAGAGCGCATCTCGTTGACGTCGCGCTGCACGGTCATCGTCTCCCCGTTATAGCGTTCCACGGTGTACGACTTGCCCGGAGTGAGCTCGTTGAGAGCCTCGGCGTAGATGAGCAGCATCTCCGCATAGCGTATCGTGTTCTCGGTTTTGTCCATGCGGTAGCCGCCCTGCGTGAAGGCGTCCTCGTCGTTGACGAACTTCTTGAAGCCTATACCCGTGAGCGGACAGTCCTCCTTGAAGCCCTGCTTGCCGTCGTTCAGGTCGCGGTAGTAGAATATCTGCTTGTTGCGGTATTGTGCCTCATTCGCGCTCGCACATGCCCATATGGAGCCGCAATAGGCTATCGACGCATAGAAGCGGGGCTCCCTGTGAGCGTACTGCCACGACACGTTTGCCGGCAGGAACGGCGCGCCGCCCTCGTTGAGCGGGTTGCTCGACGTGGTGAAACCGTCTTCCTTATAATATCCCGTAGCCTCAGCCTCCTGTATGGTCTGGCCGTTGTCCATGTAGTAAGCGTCCACCTGCTTCTGCGACACGCCTATGAGGTTGGAGCCGCTTAGCGTCCGCGGCATGCAGTTTGACACCCAGTGGTTTATCTGCTCGTTGCCCCTGCTCGTGCGTGTGAAGATGAGTTCGGGGTTCTTCGAGCCTATTATCGTACCGTCGAAGATGGACTTGTAGGAGAGATAAGGGTCAACGTCAGCCCATCCGTCGGGGAAGTTCTTGTCGGAGAACTCGGCGTTGTAGGGCGGACGCTCATACTCGGGGGTGTCCGGGGAAGGCTCTATGGTGTAGAGCTCGTATATTCCCAGATCCATCACTTCCTTGGCTGCGGCGGCTGCCTTAGCCCATTTGGACTCGTCATATTCCTGCGGCACGAGCTGGCGTCCGTGGTTGTCCTTCACGTTGAAGAGGTCTCTGTTGCCGTTCATGAGCGGACTTGCCACCCAGAGCAGTATTCTCGCACGCAGCGCAAGAGCCGCTCCGCGTGTGGGACGACCCATGTTGTTCACGGTGCGCACCATTGGAAGGGAGCGCGCGGCAACCACAAGGTCCTGGTCGATGAACGCCACAATCTCGTCGAGAGAGGCTCTCGGCAAAGACAGTTCCTCGTAAGACAGGCTCACGTCGAGCCCGTGCTCAGGGATGAGAGGCACCGGTCCGAAGTGGCGTATGAGCGACCAGTAGGCATAGGCACGTATGAACCGCATCTGCCCTTTCATGTCGGCTTTCTCCACCTCGGTAAGTTCGCCGCATCGGTCCACATTGTCTATGAAGGTGGAAGCCTTGCGCACAGCCTCGTAAGCCTTGTAAAGAAGGTTCTCGCTGTCACCGTTGTTTGTCGTGGCACTGTAGTTTCCGTTCTGGTAGTCGCGCCCTTCATACTTCACGATGTCATCACTCATCCACCTGCGCATGCCTTCCCCTTCAGTTATATACTGTATTGGCTCGAACGCGTTGGACAGCCATCCGTCCACATACTTCCTTTTGGAGAAAGCCGAGTCGATGGAAAGCTGGTCATAGAAATACTTGTCCACGTCCAGATAATCGGCGCACGAAGAGAACATTCCGCCTGCGACAATCGGCAAAAATATATATAATAAAATCTTTTTCATGACCTTGTTGTTGTGTTATAGATTGAAACTTAGATAGAAAGAGAATGTCCGGCTGATCGGATAAGCGTTGCCGCTCTCGTTGTTTCCTTCCGGATCCCACCACTTGAACGGGCTCCATGTGAACAGGTTCTCGCCTATGAAGCCCAGGCGCAGACCTGTAAGGCGCAGATGCTGTATCCATTCTCTCGGAACGTCATAGGTTATTTCGAGGTTCTTCAGACGCAGATAGCTTCCGTCTTTCATCCAGTATGTGGACGCGCGGTTGTTGTTATTGTTGTTCGTATAGGTGAGTCGCGGCCACGGAGCGTTGGGATTCTCCGTATCGGTGGTTCCCGAGATGTCGCTCGGAATCCATCTTTCCTCCTCAACCATGCGCTGGAGTATGTTGCCCGTAGCACCGTCGTGGAAAGCGTGAGGACCGTTGCCGCCCACGAAGAACGTACGCTTTCCGGCTCCCTGGAACAGAAGGTTCATACCGAAATTGCGCCATGCAGCACTGAAACCGAAACCGTATATCAGACCCGGAGTGTTGCGGTAGCCTATCGGCACTTTGTCGTCCTCGGTGATGACACCGTCTCCGTTCACGTCCTTATACTTTATGTCACCGGGCAGGATGGGGAAGTTTGCCAGCGCGTCCTGCGACGGACTCGACTTGATGTCTTCCTCGTCCTTGAACAGTCCGAGCGCGATGAATCCGCGGGTCTGCCCCTGACGGAAGCCACGGCTCATCTTATACCAGAACTCGTTTGCGGCTTCATCCTGGTCGAGAATCTCCGTATTCTGATACGTCATGTTCGCTCTCAGGGTGAAATTCACCTCACCTATCTTGTGGTTGAACGCTATGTTGCCGTCAAAACCATACGATCTCATACGTCCGACATTAGCCATCGGGGTCTGGTCGGCGAGTCCCGTGGACAGCGGCATGTTGTTTCTCCGCATGAAGATATCGTCACGGTTGTCCCTGAAGTAGTCCACTGTTCCGGTGAACATACCGTTGAATATAGACCAGTCTACGCCTATATCCCACTTCGTGGCTTTCTCCCATGTGAGGTTGGGAGTGCCGACTGTGGTCATACGGTAGCCTGTGATGTAGTTGCTTCCGAACTGTCCGAAGGCGTAACTTCCTGAGTCGCCAATCTCGGAAATAAGCGAGATGTACGGGAAACGGGTGTCTCCGCCAATCTTGTCGTTACCTACCTCACCCCATGAACCTCTTATCTTGAAGAACTCGAGCCACGGTAACGCCTTCCTTATCCACGGTTCCTCCGAGAGCACCCAGCCTGCGGAGAATGCCGGGAAGAATCCGAACTGCTTGCCTTTCTCAAAGTTCTCCGAGCCGGTATAGCCGAAGTTGAACTCGAAAAGATAGCGCGACTTGTAGGCATAGCGCACCTGTCCGGAGTAGGCAAGGTTGCGTTTGGGTATCGAGGCGATGATGTCGCTGCCGAGGTTTGTGTCGGAATTCTCCTCCTGATAGACCATGAGAAGACCGTTCACCTGATGGTCGCGGGCGAAAAGGCGGTCATATTCCAGCTTGGCTTGCAGATAATAACGCTTCGTTCCGGTAGTCGATGAGGTCTGGGTCATGGGTTGTACGTCCTGCTCGCGTTTGAGAATGAGCTTGCCGTAACCGTCGCGGTAGTTCTGCGCACTCCACAGTTCAGGCGACTTCGAGCGCGTGATGGTGTTGTCGTTCCATGTGTCGAAGGCGAACGTACCGGAGAAAGTGAGACCCTTTGTTATGAAGTCGAGCTTCTGGTCGAGGCTCACGTTAGTCTCCATCTTGTTCTGCCAGATGGTCTTGTAACCCGTCTGCGTCATGAGAAACTCGGGAGTTTTCTTTCCGTTAACTATCGGCCACTGCCCTGTCGACCACTTTCTCGGAGTGGTGAGCGGTGTGTATTCGGAGAACGCCTTCCATATGTCAGCCGACGTGCTGCCCGGCTGCGTGCGGTTGATGAGGTAGCCTCCGATGCCGACAGAGAGCACCGTGCTGCGCGTGATGTTCATCGTTGTGTTGGCACGGTAGTTATAACGCTCATATGTAGAGTTGGTGTTGTATTTGTTCTCCGCGCTTCTTGTGCGGTAGATACCGTCCTCATTGAAGTAGGCACCGGACACATAGTATGTCGCATTGTCACCTCCTCCGGTGAAACTGAGCTGCGCGCGATACTGCGACGCGCCGTTCTTGAGCATCAGGTCCTGCCAGTCTACGTTAGGATAAAGGTCAGGATCAAGATTGTTCTGTATGATATAAAGCTCCTCGTCGGAGTATAGCGGTGACTGATAGCGTGCGAGCCGCGCCTCGTTTGCGAGCCGCGCGTAGTCTGAAGCGTTGGCATACTCGGGCAGTTTGCCTGTCTGGTTGTAGCCGTACTGGAGCTTACCGCTGATGCGTATCTTTCCTTTCTCACCCTTCTTCGTTGTGATGAGCACCACTCCGTTGGCTCCACGGTTACCGTATACGGCTGTAGCTGACGCATCCTTGAGCACGGAGAACGACTCGATGTCCTCTACCGGAATCTCGTTCAGACTGCGTTCGATACCGTCGACAAGCACGAGCGCGCTGGCGTTGGCGCCGAAAGTGGAGATACCGCGAATCCAGAAGTCAGACTGGTTCTCGCCCGGTTCGCCCGAGAGCTGCTGTGTTATGATACCCGGAACGACACCTCCGAGAGAGTTGGAGAGATTGCCCGAAGGGGCGTTGAGCTGCTTCACGTCAACCGTGGTGAACGCTCCGGTGACCGTTTTCTTCTTCTGCGCGCCGCTTGCGGTGACGACCACCTCGTCCACTTCCTGACTTTGCTCCTTCATTACGATTACAAGATTGTCGTAATCCTTTATGCTTACCACCGGCACTTCCTGCTTCTCGAATCCCAGATAGGTCACCTCCAGAATCTCATACTTGCCGGTCGTTATCTTGAAAGCGCCGTTCACGTCTGTCGACGAACCCAGACCCGGCTGGTTCTTCACGATGACAACGGCACCCATTATGGGTTCTCCCTTACTGTCCTGCACGACACCTTTCACGGTGACGGAAGCGTCCTGGGCAAATGCAGCCACCTGAACGACACACAGGAGCATCAGTAACAATATTTTTTTCATGAAACTTCTATTTTATTGCATTTGTAATGTTATGTTATCACTCCACGACAACCTTGCGTATGACGTGATTCTCCCTGTCGGCGACAATGATGGACTGGTCAGACAGGATGGTGAGTCCCTCGGGGCGATTGAACATCGCCACGTCGGGCAGACCGTCCTTGTAACCGCTCGTGCGCGGCATGCCCGCATAGAGAGACACCTCTCCGTCGGGAGTGATTCGTCTGATACAGTGGTTGTACTTGTCAGCTACGTACAGGTTGCCGTCCTCGTCAAACTCGATGGCACTCGGCTGGTCGAACAGCGCGGACGTACCTATGCCGTTCTGATAGCCCGATGTGTCCCACTGTCCTGCCCACAGTTCGGCAGTGCCCAGAGTCTTTGTAGTGATGTCGTAAGGCATGCGGAAGATGCAGTGACGGTTTTTCACAGCCGCATACAGATACCTGCCGTCGTTGCTGAAAGCGAGCTTCAGCTCGGTGTTGGTGGCATTGTTGACACGTATGAGCCGCGTGTACGCCTCGTCAATATTGGTGTTTTCCGAATAACGGTAGAGATAGCCGTCGCTCTGGTTGTTGAATATGATGTCGTTGTTCACAGGGTTTATGGCGATGCCGGTGCACTTGGGGTCGTTCATTCTCACCAAAGGCTTCACGTCGACAAATCCGCTCGCACGCGAGATGGCTATCAGTCCGACCTTCGAGGTGCAGTTGTCGGGATTGTAGAGATGCACCATGTAGATGGTGTCCTGAGCCACATTGAACGCCGCAGCGGTGGGCGACTGGAACGGACCCGAGCTGCATTGGATGAGCGTCTCGACCAGTCCCTCGTACAGCTTGCGCAGGGCTCCGTCCTTGTTTGTGCCTCGTCCCTCGTCAATCTCGTATATCACGTCGTCGTTGTCGTGGAAAAGCGCCCACGGACGGCGGAATGTCGCCACGTCGTACTCGCCGTCGTCACGGCTCGCGTTGCCGTTCTGTCCGGCAAGAGTCGACACGTTGCGCTTATACTTATAGCGGAACTCCTTTGTCGAGACAAACTCCTTCACGTTGTCTCCCTTGCCCACATAGAGCTTCACAAGCCCGGTGTCAGCGCGCGCAGGAACCACCGCGTAGATGTAATCGTTTCTCACTCCGATTATCGCAGCCTTCTTGTCGTTCACCGTCACACGCAGATAGCTCGTGTCGGTGCCGAGGTTCTGACCCTTGATAATCAACTGTGTGCCCACTCCTCCACTGTCAGGAGAGAACGAGACGAACTTGGATTCCTTGTTTGCATCAGGCGGATAGACCACTTGTCTGTCCTCCGCGATGTCGTTGTCGGCACATCCCAGAAAGGCTGTAGCGGCGACTGCAAACACTAAAGAGAATTTAAACAATCTGTTCATAATGTTTAAGTTAATAATGTTATTTAATAGTTTGGGTTATCGTTTTCGGTCTTATGCGACCTGTGTCATATGTGATTGTAAGGAACAGAATATCATGCGATGTTTTTACACATGCATCTTTTCCTATCGGGAGGGAACCGCCTGCGCCACACCGCCGTCCTACTCACTCTCCGTAAGGGGACGGAGGGATATGCGGTAGGTGCCGCGCTTCTCAGGAGAACCTGCCCAGAGGCTCTTCTCGTTGAACTGTATCCGCTCGCGCGCCACGCCTCCGAAGAACATGGCTCCGAGGTCGCCGTTGCCCAAAGGCAGGGTTGACGTCATCCACTCCACGGCAGGCTCGTCATACCACAGTTCAAGAGGGACTGCCCGCGAGGCATCCTCCGGCATGGCGCGGCATACCGGCAAGAGCGAGAAAAGGACATACAGAGTATGTTTCGTGATGGTTTTCATACAGTTAAGATTGTTTCCCTGATGCGGCGGGAGGTCTTTAATCCGAATCGTCCGGGGCAAACCGGGCGGACAGAAACCGTCATTCCGCAATCTCCCTATAACCGTATAACAACTTGGGAAAGGAAAAATAAAAAAATAAGAGGAAAATTTTCGTAAAATAAGTAAATGTTTGTAAAACACAGGAAAGATATATATCATATACCGACAGACAGCATATCAATTCATAAAATAAGACATATCGGAGCATATCAAAAAGCATACCGTGAACGCGGTAGTGTGCTAACGGATGTTAAACATTTAACATATCGTTTCGCGCAATCTACGCATCAGATGTGCCGCCACGCACTCTCTGCAAGCCGGAAACAGCCCGTCCGCGACATGAAACCGGCGGTGTCACGACACGGAAAAGGCTCTTCCGCACTGCGGAACGGGCTTTACAGCACCGCCATAGAGCCTTTTTCACACAACGGAAGAGCCTCTTCCGCAGTCCCGAAAAGCCTTTTCCGCAAGCCGGGAGATGCTGTTCCGGAAGCCTGAAACATGAAAACCGCTGTCTGTCAGAGAGATAGGAGAAAGGCTGAAAAACCGCGTATTTCCGGCAGAAAAGCGTCCGCACGGGAATAAGAGAATTTCAGGCGCACGGGAAAGGATGTTTTTTAACATTCAAGAATAATAAAAACGGTTTTTAGGGAGGATACGGCATAATGAAGCGTGACGGACGGAATGCATACCGGAAAAGCTCGCGGTGGGATATATCCGTCGCGGAACGGGCGGCACAGCCTATCCGTCTGACACACCTGCAAAGCGGACACAGCCTGACACGAAAGGACAATACACGAATAAAGCCGGCACATTCGCGTGCCGGCTTCATTAAAAAGAAATCTGGATAAACATGCCGTTCTGCCTCACGGCATACGGCAACGAGTGTGCTGTGTCATCTCACCAGCTTCTTGCCGCCCACGATGTAGACACCGCGCGGCAGCGTGCCGAGTCCGGAGGAGGCGTCGTATGTGCCCACTCTCACGCCCGACAGGTTGTACACGGGCTGTCCGTCGAGAGCCTCGCTCTCCACCGCGCTGATGGACGTCGACACGTTTCCGCCCACTGTGAGCACGCTCACGGCTGCGGCTTCGTCACTGTTGGCAATCATGACGGCGCGGAACGGACTCGTCTGGTAGTTTCCCTCCACGCGGCGGAACGACGTTCCGTCAGGAGAGAGGACGTAGGCTCCGTCGGCAGACGCGGCTGTGGTGGTGCCCACAAAACTGTAGTCCGTGCTGTAGGTAGACATGCGCTCTACAGGCTCTATCACGGCGTCTGTGGCGGCGAACACGAGTTTCTTGCCGCTCAGGTCATAACCGGTGCCGCCCTCATTGCCTGCGAACGACACTATGTAGGGACGGTTGGCGAGTATCTCCTGAGCATATCCGAAGTACATCACCGAGCCTTCAGCCGCGCTGAACTCCTTCACCACGAGGCTCTTGCCCTTGTCTGTGGCGGATGTGAACCATTCCACCGGCTGTCCGTCAGCCTCGACGGTCTGCGGCGTGAAAGGCAGTGCGAGAGTGCTCCAAGGAGCGTCCGCCGCTGTGGCTGGCACATCTGCGGTGTAGCTCACGGCAGATGCGGTGAACGCCTTCGGTGCGAGGAAGTCGGATCCGTCGGCAATGACGATGTTCTCCGCCGCCGGTCCTATCACCACATTGTTCAGTCCACGGTTCTTGAGGATGCTGAGAACGCGCGCGTTGACGGTTGCCCCGTCGGCGAAATAGAGTACGGTGTTGGTGTTCACCTTGTCGGAGAGAGAGAACGACACGGGCGTCTGTCCGGGGAAGGAAACGGCTGTCATGCTCTCGTCTATGACGAATCCGGCACGGTTGGCTACCCCGTGCATCACTCCGTCAGGCGTCCAGTAGAGTATGCCTTCATTGAAAGTGAAGTCGCCGAGGTTTGCGCTCGCACCGCCGTTGCTGTCGGCATGGAAGTTGTAACGGCTTCCGTAGTTGAGGTCGGGGAACTCGTATACGAGCGTGGTGTCGCGTCCCGGGGCGAGGTCAATGTCCTGACGGCTCGACGAACGCTTCCAGTAGTAGCCTCCCTCGACCTCCCACGGCGAAGCCTCTATGTAGCTCTGGTATGGGCGGTCGCCGTTGTTGGTCACCTTGACCTGCAGCCGCATGCAGTTGCCGTATATCCTGTCGCCGTCGCGTTCGCTCAGTGAGCTCATCACGATGGACAGTTCCGGCACGTAAGCCTCGTCCACCCGCTTGGTCACAGTGTAGAATACGTCGGCGGTCTCCTTTGATGTCGAGAGTGCGAACTCGTGCTCTCCGGCTGTTGTCGGGGTGTACTTGAAGTAGTAGTCGTCGGTGCTGCTGCCCGGAATCACGATGCAGTTGCCCGACACCCACTTCCCGTCCACGAGCAGATATGTGTCGCGGTAGTACTCCTCAGTGTCGTTATTGGTGATGTTGGCTTTCACCTTGAGCTCGGTGCCCGCACCACCCGAGCCGATGAGGTCGAGCGAGTTGACGGTCAGGTCTACCGCCGGATAGACTGTGAGCGACAGATTTGTGGTGCCGGATATCACAGCCTTGATGTATGCCTTGTTGAAGTTGTCGTCCTCGTTCCACTCTGTGGTGCCGGCGAGGCGGCTGCGTCCCTTTATGAAATAGGTTCCGTCGGCGAGTCCCGGACCGAATGTCACTCCGCATGAGCGTGTGGGCCACCATGTGCCGGGCGTGATGTTGAAGTTGCGCTCCGTGCCTATCTCTTCCTTGACGATGTTGCCCTGCTCGTCGTAGAGCGTGAAGGCGGTGTCGAAGTTGTAGCTGTTCGAGAGGTTGGTACCCGCTCCATACTGTACGGTGAAGCGGAAATAGCCGTTTGCGGAGTTGCGTGTGTACTCGGTCTGGGGCACCCTCAGGTTGGAGAGACTTATGCGCACGGTCTCCTCCGGCTCCTGTTGTCCGGGCTCGCCGGGCTGGAGTCCCACTACGATGCCCTGTCCCATGGAGTATCCGTCAGAGCTTGTGCTTCCGCCAATGCCCTGCTGGTCGGGGAACATCACGGTGAGAAGGAAGTATCCGTCGCACATTCCGCCCCAGCCCCAGTTCATGTGGAAGCATCCGTTGCCGTCATATCCGTCGCACACCCATTCGTGTCCGCCGGTGCGGGTGGATGTGTCGCCGTTCATGAGGACGGGGCGTCCGGCAGCCAGCTCGGAGTAGATGAGGTCTTCCCAAGCCTGATAGGTGTAGCGGTCATGGCTCGTGTAGTACATGTTCTTGTCGTATCCGTAATAGTTCTTCAGCGCGTTCACGGTGTTGACGGAGGCTGCGCCCGACGACGGTCCGTAGCCCATCCGCACCGAACGTCCCACGTAGTGCATCAGCTCGGCTACCGCCTGCTTGCTCTCCTCCGACGATGAGGCGTCGTAGGTGTCGGTCATCGAGTCCCAGTCGAAGGTGACCGAGGGCAGCGCGGGATAGTTTACGGTGGTGTTGTTCCAGCCTGATGTGTATCCCGGAATCTCTGTCGTGGGCTCCTGCGGCCACCGCCAGAAATACATTATCTGCGCCATTGCCGTAGCCACACAGCCTGTCGCGCTGAGCGTGGGCACGCCGTTGTTGTCGTATGTGGGGCACTGCAGGTTGTAGGGGTCGCCCTGGTTCCAACGGCTCGGTACGAGTGTGGGGATGAAGTTCTTGGTGATTGTCTTGCCGCTGCTTGCCGCACGGTGGGGTGCGGAGGCAGGCATGGCGCGGTCTTCCTCCACAGCCGTGATGACCGAAGAGAGGCGTGTGAGCCACTCCTTGAGCGGGTCGGGCGCACCGTTGAGACTGAACGCGCCGTTGTCGGAATAGCCGAGGATGGGCTGTGTGCGGTCGCTTGCCGACACCATGACGAATCCTGAGCCTGTGCCTACGTTGAACACATAGAACGCGGGGTCTGCGACGACCTCGGTGAGACGGCGGCTGTCGGGACTTGCCGGAGCCTTTCGCGCGCCGCTGCTCTCACGCTGCTGTATGAACGAGAGTGCGTTCTTCCTTGCCTGCTCGCGCGACACCGGACCGGCGCTCAGCAGAAGCGGACAGAGAAGGAGCAAGGATAAAAGAAGTGATTGTTTTCTCATAATGAAGTGTTTGTTTCTTGTTGATATATCCACCGTATGTGTACGGTTTTCTGAAAATGCCGCCACCGGCATATGGCTTTCGCCATGAGCGGCAGCGGCATCATAAAGTATCGTTGTGACAGCAGTCTTTCCTGCGACTGCTCCGCACGGCTTCGAGCCGCGCGGCAAGTCAGGACTATTCCTCGTCGGTGTCGGTCTCCCAACCTGTGTTCTGCACAATCTCGAGGTCGCGGTTCACCTCCTCCTGCGGTATAGGCAGGAAGCTCATACGCTTGGTGAACACTCTCGTCTGGGTCTGTACCCTCTTGTAGAAGTTCATCTGTACGTTCTTCTGCTCTTCCGTAGTTCCGAGGTTGCTCACGTTGAAGCCGACCATCTGGCCGCCTTCGCCGCCCTTGTGCCATGACGGGTATATCCAGCCGTCGCCCTGAGCCATGTCTGCAACACCCCAACGGCGCACGTCGAAGTAGTACTTGTTCTCGAAGGCAAGCTCGATGATGCGCTCGCGGTAGATAACCTTGCGCACGAGGTCCTGCGTGAGGTTGCCGAGATCGATACGTGTCTCGCCTCTCGCGTCACGCGCTGTCTGGTCTTCGCTGTTGAGTCCGACATATTCTGCCACTCCCGCACGGCTGCGGATGAGGTTCACGTAGTGTATTGCCGTGGCGAGGTCGCCAAGCTCGCAGCATGCCTCGGCATAGTTGAGGTAAACCTCACCGAGACGTATGATGACGGCGTTGTCGACACCCGACGGAGTCGTTCCTTCGCTGAGAGGCTTACGCCCGATGGTTCCGAAGATAGGATAGTCGTGCGTACTGCCGGTAGGTCCGGAGTTTCCGTTGAACGACATGACGGTGTAGTAGGTGCGCGAATTGTCGAAGTCCCACCTCCGGTTCTGGAATGTTATGCCCAGATAGAAGCGCGGTTCGCGGTTGTAGAACTGCTTCATGACCGAGTAACCCGAACCCGGGGTGAAGTAGGTGTAGCCGGAGAACTTGTCCTTATATGCTGTAGTGGAAAGCATGGTGCGCACATTCTCCTTCGTGGGGTTTTCCGTGTCGTAGGTGAAATAGTCCGGGTCGTCCTCTATGCGCAGACCTTTATTGGTGAAGTAGAGGTCGACAAACTGCAGCGGAACAGAGAATGCGCCTCCTCCTGTCTGTGCGTTGTCGATACCGGTGTGGCGCGGACGCATCGGATAGTCGTCAGTATTATACTCGGAACGGTAGAATATCATCTCACGGTTGGTGTTGAGTCCGAGACTCGCATAGCGCGATGACTGGTACGGGCAAGACTGCTTGACGTCAGTAACCTGCTCACCCGCAAGGTTGCGATACTCAAGCTGGTACTTCCCGCTGTTGATTATCGCAAAGGCGGCGTCACGCGCATCCTCCCACTTGGAGTTGTCGCGGCTCTGCGGGAAGAGCAGAGTACCGTCGTTGTTCTTCAGCGTCTGGTAGTAAGGATCGCCGTTGAAGATATAGCTTGCGCGGAACAGATAGACCTCGGCGAGTATTGCCTGAGCAGCCTCCTCGGTCATGTTGCCGCGGAACTGTGTGTCGAACTCGCCCGAGCTGTTGAACTGCGAGATAAGGTGACCGCCGTTGATGGCATTCTTTATCTCAGTTATGATGTATTCGAAACACTCGTCCACGGTCTTGCGCGGAAGCATCATGTCGCCCAGAGGGTCGGCAACGCCATACACACGGTCGCCCACAATAGGCACCGGTCCGTAGCATTTCATGAGATAGAAGTAATAATAGGCGCGGAGCACACGGCACTCTGCCTTAGTCCATTCCTTCTCCTCGTCGGTGAGCATGGAGCACTTGTCGACGTTGGCAAGATAGATGTTGGCATACTGTATGGCACGGTAGCCGTTGGTCCAGAGATCCTTCACGAAACCCGTGGACGGATACATTGTGCCGAGGATGACATCGCTCAGAGGCACGGTACCCGTGTCCCATGGCAGATAGCCCTCGTTGCTGGCGGTGCGCCAGCAGTAGCTCAGACCGTCAGACCAACGCATTCTGCGGTTGTCCGGGATATATGAATAGACATTCGTAAGCCATGCTAAGGTCTGTCCGCGGTTGGAGAACACATCCTCCAAGGATATCGCGTTATCCGGAACATCGTCGAAATAGTCCTCGCAGGACGTGAAGGAAAACACCGTCAAACCACACAGGAATATACTTAAAACCCTTTTTTTCATAGTCATGATATTTACTCTGTTCATTTAATTAAAAGTTAAAGTTGACTCCGATAGAGAATGTACGGACGTTAGGATAACTTGTTCCGTTATCGGTATTCAGCTCAGGATCCCACAAATCGAAGTCACTGAACGTAAGAACGTTCTGTCCCTGCAGATAGATACGGCCTCCTGTGATGATTCCGTTACGCAGCCATGATTTCGGGAAATAGTAAGACAAGGTGATGTTCTTAAGTCTCAGGAAGCTCACATCACGCAACCACCATGTACTGGTCTGGAAGTTGTTGATGTTGGAAGGGTCGCTGCTGCCCCATGCCAGACGCGGATAGAACACGTCGGTGTTGGTCGGGTCGGACTCGCTCCAACGGTCTGTGATGTTGGCGAAAAGCGTTCCTCCGCCAGAGGAATTGGTGAAAGGACGGATTCCGCTGCCCTGAAGCTGACGCTCGGCGTCTGCCACTCCCTGGAAGAGGAAGCCCAGACCGAAGTTCTTCCAACGGATGTCACCGCCGAAACCATAATAATATGCCGGCACGTCACCGCGGCTGATGTAGCACTGGTCGTAGCTGTCGATGTGGCCGTCACCGTTAAGGTCCTTATACATTATGTCTCCAGGCTTTACCAGTTCGCCCGGATAGGTCTCACCGAACTGTGTGATGTTGCGCTCCTTTATCTGCTCCTCGCTGGTGTAAAGACCCTCCGCGATGTATCCGAGACTTGAAAGTACGTTGTGCCCACGTTGGTCGAGCCACGGGTAAGCGGGCGTTGCCTGGACGTTCTCGATAATCTTGTCCTTGTTCCAAGTCATGTTTCCGTGGAGTGACACGAACCAGTCCTTGCCGAACTGATGGTTGTACTGGAACTGTATTTCGTAACCTTTGTTCTCCACAATACCCATGTTTGCGGATATGCTCTGTACGAATCCGGCGAGGAGAGGCACGTTGTTACGGTCCACGAAGATCTTTGTGCGACGCTCCTTGAAGAGTTCGAATGTGAATGAAAGGTCATCGTTAAGGAAGTTGATGTCGATACCAAGGTCCTGCTTGCGCACCTTTGACCACTGTGCCTCATAACCGTAATTTGAGTAGCCAAGTCCGTTGCCTGTTCCCCAGTAACTGGTATAAGTGCGACTGTTACCTATCTGGGTGAAGTAAGCGAAACGGCTTCCGGAGCTGTCGTTACCTACCGTACCGTCAGAATAGCGTATTTTGAGGAATGAAATGTACTTGGACAGGGGTTTCCAGAACTTCTCGTTTGACGGCACCCAACCTATTGCGTAAGCGGGGAACCAACCGAATCGCTTGCCCGGTTCGAAGTTCTCAGAACCTGTATAACCGAGGTTTCCTTCTATGAAATAGCGGTTGTCATAGTCGTATGTGGCACGCATGGAGAGGCTCTGCTGCTTGTAAGGAAGAGTCTTGAACAGGTCTCCTTCGTTTGCGTCAGTGTAGTTGCGCAGGTTGAAGAGCACGAGTCCGCTCACGTTATGCTTCTTTGCGAATGTGCGGCGGTAGTCGAGAGCAGCCTCAAAGTAGAATGTGCGGTAAACCCACTTGTCTGACTTGACGCCCATAGAGGAATTTCCCTTGAACTGTTCGGTAAGAAGCAGGTTGCCGTCAGCGTCATACAGATTGGCGTCATCAAGCCAAATGCCTGTCGTCGGGTCAAGAACGGCAGTAGGTTTCCATGTACTTTCATCCACAGTATACTGGATGGACTGGGTCGACTTCACGTCGAACGCGATGAGCGCGCGTGCCTTCAAGCCCTTGCTCCATTCGAAATAGCCGAGATCCTGAGTCAACCTCAGGTTGGTGTTTATCTGTGTCTCGTGCTGGGTGTCATATCCGCGGCGTGTAAGAGTGACCCACGGCGAGTCCATGTCACGGTTGTCCGGTGAGTAGCCCGGGTTGGCTCCGTTAGGATAAACCTTCGGGAATATGACCGGATTGGTGGTCATCGCCTTCGTATAAATGGTCCCGAAGTCCTGAGCGGGATAATTTCCGGCAGAGATCCAACCGCTCACTCCGACATCGATTGTGGTCATCTTTGTGGGGCGGAGGTTGACGTTTGTAAGGAAGTTGTAACGGTCGTAGTCGATCTCCGTGCTGTAATCCTGCAGCGGGTCGGTCTTTGTGAGACCTTTCTCCTTATAATATGACAGAGAGACATAGTAGCTTGCGTTTGGCGCACCGCCTCGTATGTTGACATTGGCGCGTGTGTTCCAGCCCATGTTCTTGTAAAGTTCGTCAAACCAGTCAACGTTAGGATAGAGATATTTGTTGACAGTGCGGTCTGCAAGAAGCGCGGCGCGCTCGTCTGCAGAAATCTCCGGTGTGGGGAGACCGTTGGCAACTTTGGTGCGCAGAATGTATGCGTCAGAATAATAAGATGTGCCTCTCGTGTTGCGGTAAGCCTCGTTTGCCGCCTCCATATAGGTTATACCGTCGGCAAGCTCGGGCAGTTTTGTCAGCTGCGTGATACCTGAATAAACGTCGACAGAGAACTGCGGCTTGCTTACAATACCCGGTTTTGTGGTGATGATGATGACACCGTTACCGCCTCGTACACCGTAAACGGCGGTAGACGCGGCATCCTTCAGCACTGTCACCGACTCGATGTCCTCAGGGTCGAGATTGTTGAAGTCGCGCTCGATACCGTCAACCAGCACAAGCGGACCTTCGTTTCTGTTGGTCATTGTGGATATACCGCGAATCCAGATATCAGAGTCGTCCTGTCCGGGAATACCTGTACGCTGTACCGAAACGATACCCGGCACACGTCCTGCGAGCACTGAGCTGAGGTTTCCCACAGGAGCCTTGATGTGCTCCATCTTAAGAGTAGACTGTGCTCCGAGCACCGAAATCTTCTTCTGTGTGGTGTATCCGGTCACGACAACCTCATCCACACTGCTTACCTGCTCGTGCAGAATAAAGTCGAGCACGGTGCCTGTGACCTTCTGCTCGAGCACTTCAAAACCCACATACTGGGCAACGAGAGTCGGGGCGTCAGTCGTGCAGGTGATGGTATAATAACCGTTCACGTCGGTGACAGCCCTGTTGTCAGTGCCTTTTTCTGTAATAGTGACACCTATAAGTAATTCTCCGTTCGTGTCCTGTACACGTCCTGAGACTTTCGTCGGAGCCGCGAATGAGGGAAGATATACGAACAATGCCATTATGAGTATCAGTCCCTTCAACGATTTCCGTATTCTTATTTTTATCATAACAATTAATTTAGGTCAAAGTATATTCCGGGGTTCATACCCGGAGAATTCCATTCTAACAAAAAACCCAAGGATGTCCGGCACACCAGAATGTGCCGGACAGTCCTTTTTTATTTGTCTTTACATTACGGTATCCGGCGTCTCGTGAGGAGCCGTCAGCACCGTAACACATTTATCTGTTCACTACCTTAACAGCCTTAGCACTGCCGTTCTCAACGATCTTGACAATATATATGCCCTTGCCCGGCAGCGTTATGGTAGCCGATCCGGCACGTGTTGTCAAAGAGGCGATGTTCTGTCCTGCCAGCGTAGCTACTGTCACGTCTGCCTGAGAGCCGAGTCCGGCAACGACAAGAACGTTTCCTGAAGCGTGCACTGCGTAAGCACCGGCAGCGTTCTCACCTGTGTTGACATCCTCGATACCTGTGATTATGGCGCCGAACTGTTTCAGAACAGGATAGAGATAGCCGCTTGCTGTGTCGAACGACCATATGTTGTTGAAGTCCCAACCGATGGCTGTGTATGTAGACTCCTGCTGGAGCGATGCAGCCGGAACGGCTGTAGCGGGTTCTACAACACCGCCTTCAACGGTCTCGTTCTTCGTAGGCCACTCTGTAGTAGCGTCCATGGTAGCCTCGTTGTTGTATATGTTGCCCGAGAAGTTGATAAGCGCGTTAGGAGTGTCACCGGCGTTGTTGCCCGCGATGAACGGAGCAGTGACGAGCGGAGAACCGTTTCCTTTGGTAGAGCAGCTGCCTATTGAGACACAGTTGTGGATGTCTACCTGGCTGTCAGCCTTGTCTATCAGACCGATGAATCCGCCTGTCCAGCCACGGAACGTAGCCTTTGCGAGACCGTTGAAGTAGCTGTTCGAGATGTTGGCACCGCCTTCGAGCGTACATCCGAAGAATCCGCCCACCTGGCTTCCTCCTGTAACCGTACCGTCGACATAGCAGTTTGTCACCGTGCAGCCACTGCCGTCACCGGCGAGTATAGCCACGTGGTCGTTACCGGTAACTGTTCCCACTACAGCCACATTCTCGAATGTGGTGGTTGAGGCAGAGCCTATGAGACCCACATGGTTGCAATCCGAAGCCGACACAACGAAGTCGACGAAAGCTATGTTGCTGAACTTGGCGCCGTTGGTCTTGCCGAAGATACCGAGGTCTGAGCCGCTTGAGAAGCTTACGCGCGCACCTATCACCTTATGTCCGTTACCGTTGATAGAGCCTGTGAACGACTCGCCGCTTACTCCGATGCCCGGGAAGCTGACGCCGGTGAGGTCGATGTCCTGAGTGAGCTCATAGTCGCCGGCGAGGTTCTTGTTGATGTCGATGAACTCCTGAGCCGTCGATATCGGTGTGAGGTCGCCCTCCCTGCCGATGTATACAGAGAAGGAGTCGCTGCCGGACATAGTCAGTTTGTCTGCCACGTCGGCAGTAGGAGTAACCTTCAATACCACATCGCCGCGTCCGACGAACTGTGCGTTCTCGTCGCCAGCATAGAGGTCGTCCTGATAGATGCATGCTATGTCGCCGCCCTCTACTATCTGTATGTCAAGCGTCTGACCCAAAGAGCCGTGTATGCAAGCCAGATCGATGAACTCCATTCCGCTCACGTAGAGTATCGACTTGTTCTGAGGCATGTCGTAGATGACAGAAGGAAGCGGAGCGTTCATCCACTTCAGGACAGGATACATCTTGCCTTCGGCGCCCTCGAGGAACTTCCATGTGTTCTGGAAATCCCATCCCAGAGTGCTCTCGTAGAAGCTCTGCGACCTTGCGTCGGCGGCAGACACGTTTGCTCCGTGTACGCTGGTTGCGTCGTTCATGTTCTCCATCGGACCTGCGTTTGTGGCTGTAGAGCCGCAGAAGGTTGACTCAAGAGCGTAGTTGTTGGCAAGGTTCACGGTACGCCCGGCAGTAGCAACGACGCGCGACACATTGCCGTAGAGGTGTGACGGAGCAATCATGTTGTTCTGTATGTATGACGGAAGAGTGTCGTCGTCGATGAGCGACACCATACCGGTGGCGTTGCTTCCGGGGCAGTCTACCGTTCCTGAGAAGAGACATTTCTCCACTGTTCCGGTGACGATTGTGCCCACCATACCTCCTGCCTGATAGCTGCGCGAGCTTATGCGGGAGTCAGACAGACAGTTGCGTACTATGGCTCCCTCGTCGGCATCGTTCTTGTTCACGTCGCCCGCGATGCTTGCCACGTGGTCGCGTCCTTCTATGTAAGAGCCCAGAACGGCACAGTTCTCAATCACACCACCGTAAGCTCGTCCCACGATAGCCGCAACATTGGCGTTGCCCACGAAGTTGGCGTTCATCACTCCGAGGTTTCTTATCTGTGCGTTTCTTGTTGTCGAGAATATTGCGACCTCACCCTGATCGGCGTTGTTGAACGATATGTTCTTCACGAAATGACCCTTTCCGTCGAACGTTCCGGTGAACTCGCCCACCGGTTTCCAGTCGTAGCCGGTCATGTCGATATCATTCTCGAGCGTGAAGTTGCCCGCGAGGTTGTAGCTCATGTTCATGAGGTCCTCCGGAGTTGTTATCGCATAGTTGATGTCGGTCACTGTGATGTCGAGCGTGACGGTCTTTCCACTGCAGAAAGCGTCGCCCTGTGTAGACAATGTAACGGTAGACTTGCCCAGTGCGACGAAGTTGAGCGTGGTGCCGCTCACCTCAACAGCTGCCGGATTGGAGCTTGTGATGCTCACCTCGCGTCCCAATGCTGACATCGGAGCGAGGTCCACCGACTGTGTGACGACGCAGCGTCCGGGCAGGTCGGCCATGCTTATGGCGTCGCCGTCTATCGGCAATGTCATGCCGGAAAGCACCGGATAGGCTCCTGTGGAGAGATTCCACACCGATGCGTCGAAGCCGATGTTCTGGTAAGTGGAGGCTGTGCGCAGGTCGGCGTCGCTAACCGCCGTACCCTGTATACCCTCGTTGTTGGCGTCGTCGGCGAGCTGGTCATACGAAACCACAGCACCTCCCACGGTGTACACCGTAGATGTGGACGAGAGGTTGTCGCTCTGGTCTCCGTACACACTGTTGGCTCCGTTCTTCCATGCGTTGATGGCATGCACGCGGTTGTTGGCACCGATAAGGAAAGCCGCACCCGAGACGTTGCCCGTGAAGCTGGCTATACCGTTGTTGTCGAGCATACCGCACACACCGCCAGCACCGCCCGATGCGGCTGTGGCAGAACCGAGCACGAGGTTGTTGGTGAACACTCCCGCGTTGGTCCATCCTGCTATGCCGCCCGCCTGAAATGTGGTGCTGAACGCGCCTGCGGTGGACATACAGTTGGTGATGTAGGTCATCTCGTCCATGCTTGCGTTGCCGCGGGCGTCGCCCACGATGCCGCCCACATGGTCATAACCCGTGAGATAGCCGGCTGTGAACACAGCGTCGATAGTGGTGTTGATGGCTTGTCCGGCGAGAATACCCACCTGCTTGTTACCCTTCACCTTAGCGTCTGTGAAGCGCACGTTGCTGATGGTGGCACCCTCGGTGAACCCGAAGAAACCCACGTTGTCGTCACCCGACGTGATGCTCAGCCCCTTTATGGTGTGGCCCGCACCGTCGAGCGTTCCGGTGAACGGTTCTTCCTCCGTTCCAACCGGCAACCATTCCCCGCTCAGACTGATGTCGTTCGCAAGGACATAACTGCCTCCCAGATCGTTTGCGATTGCCTTCAGTCCCGCCTCATCGGTGATACTGGTCTGCGACCATGCCGAAAGCGAGACAGCAAACATCAGACTGAGAGCTGAATACTTTTTAATAATGTCAGATTTTCCCATAATTACAGGTTTTTAAGTTGGTTGTATATAAATTCCAAGTAACTGGCAATAGTACTATATATATTAATGTGTCATATCCGGGTTATGTCCATGCCGACCCGCTTCCGGGCAACGGAGTGTACGCCTCTCTTACGGGTCCGCCCGCAGGCATCTGTAATGACGCTCCGGACGGCTGCCTTGACGTTATCGCACAATACCCCTGATAATGATGTAACAACTTCGGAAAGGTTTGGTAAAAAATTTTTCGTGAAAAGATGTTAAAACCTTGAATTTAGTTCTATTTTTAGTCTTCAAGGCGGTTTTTTCGCCTTTTGCATAATTATCCGGAAACAGTCCCGACAGTGCATAATAATGCGTATGCAAGCCAGAAAAAACCGTCACGCGACGCGGAAAAGGACACGAGGACGCAAAAAACGGGATTTTCAGGCAGCCGCGCAAAGCTCTGGCATACAGCAGGTTGGTTTTTCGCGCACAGCAACGGTGTTTTTCCGGCTCCGCCGAACGGGCTCTTTCATAGTGCGGAAGAGGCTTTTCCGCACCACCGAAAAGGCTCTCCCGCACACCCGAAAAGGCTTTTCCGCACGAGAAAAAAGTGTCCGCCGCGCTCCTGAAACGAAAAACAGGAGAATCAGCCTCCGCATTATGCCTGCGCAGGACGCATTCCGACATGTTCCGGGAGCGGCGGCATCCACGCAGCGTACCTGCTTTGTCCCCTCTCGCCACGCGCCGTATCATGCATAAATATACATAAAAAGCCGACACAGCAAGCCTCATGCCACCGGTCAGCACACACCATCCCGCACCGCGGACAAACCTCCGCAGACATCCGGAAAGCGTAAAAACCGCTGAAAATCAGATTATCAGCACGATTTATTTCGTTGTTTGCAAACTTATTGATAAATTTGCATTCTGCAAGCGCATGCACACGCCCGCCATACGAATGAGCCGTGCATGCCGTGCCGGCATCATAAAGGCGTGCCGCAACCCGACAAACCACACATACTCACACCAAATGGTTCTCAACTACATCTGGATAGCATTCTTCGTCATTGCCTTTGCCGTCGCCGTGGTGCGGCTGCTGTTCCTGGGCGACACCGAGGTATTCCCCGCAATAATGAATTCCACTTTCGATACTGCGAAAACGGCGTTCGAGATATCGATAGGGCTCACCGGAGTGCTGTCGCTGTGGCTCGGCATAATGAAGATAGGCGAGCGCGGCGGCGTGGTAAACGCTCTGGCGCGGGTGCTCTCGCCCGTGTTCACGCGACTGTTTCCCGGCATTCCCAAGGGTCATCCGGCAACAGGGTCCATCTTCATGAACATAGCCGCGAACATGCTCGGGCTCGACAACGCCGCCACTCCGCTCGGACTGAAAGCCATGGAACAGCTCCAGACGCTCAACCCGCGCAAGGACACCGCCACCGACCCTATGATAATGTTTCTCGTGCTCAACACTTCGGGACTCACCATCATCCCCGTCTCCATCATGGTATACCGCGCGCAGATGGGCGCTGAACAGCCCACCGACGTGTTCGTGCCACTCCTGCTCGCCACGTTCTGCTCTACTATGGCTGGCATCATAGCCACATCCATATACCAGCGCATCAATCTCATAAACCGCACCATGGTGCTCACGCTCGGAGGAATGTGCGCGGCTGCGGCGGCGATAATATGGGGATTCGGCAGCATGGACAAGACCACGATGAGCGTCGTGAGCACGTCGGCTGCCAACATTCTGCTCTTTCTCATCATCATCATGTTCATACTGGCTGGCGTGAGGAAGAAAGTGAACGTGTACGACGCGTTCATCGAAGGCGCGAAGGACGGATTCGCCACCGCCGTACGCATCATCCCGTATCTCATAGCCATGCTCGTAGCCATCGGGGTGTTCCGAGCCTCGGGGGCGATGGACGCTCTCATAGACGGCGTGCGCTGGACAGTGGAGGCGTGCGGGGGCAACTCCGACTTTGTGGGCGCGCTGCCCACGGCAATCATGAAACCGCTCTCGGGCAGCGGGGCACGCGGCATGATGGTCGACGCCATGGCTACCTACGGAGCCGACTCGTTCGTAGGACGCCTCAGCTGCGTGTTCCAAGGCTCCACCGACACCACCTTCTACATCCTCGCAGTGTACTTCGGCAGCGTGGGCATACGCTACACCCGACATGCCGTGGCATGCGGACTGCTCGCCGACCTCGCCGGAATAGCGGCGGCGATAGCGGTGTGCTATATGTTCTTTTAAAGGTAAAAAGGTAAAAATTAAAAAGGTAAAGAAGAGGGATTGGGATGGGACGGAGAGGCACTTTAAATGGAAGAGATACGAAAGTGGGATGGGACGGAGAGGCACTTTAAATGGAAGAAAGACGGAAGTGGGATGAGGTGGAGAGGCTATTAAATGGAAGAAAGGACATAATTTAAAATATATGGAGTAATAAATAAGAAGGTGGAGAAATGGAAAATGTATAATAAAATAATATGGTAATGGTTAAAGAGAACACCATATACAAGTTAAGCAAGAGGTTCGCACTAAGGATTATACACTTGTATGTGTTCTTGCGAGACAGTCAACATGAGAATGTCATGTCGCGACAGATATACCGCAGCGGAACAAGTATCGGTGCAAATGTAGCTGAAAGCGTGTTTGCGCAAAGTGAGGCTGACTACATAAACAAACTGAAAATAGCATTGAAAGAGGCAGGTGAGACACGCTACTGGCTTGAGCTTCTGTATGAGGCAGACCTCATAACAGCCAATGCCTACGACTCATTGCTGAATGATGTGAACACAATAATCGGAACATTAATAAATATAATTAATAAATTAAGGGATAAATGAGATAAAAAGGAAAATAACAAAGACTCAAGACTGGCATCATACAGACTCACAATCAATCTTCGGCTGACTCATAAATGCCTATCTGTTGATTCACATATGGATACCGACCACAGCATGAATGACTATTGGATAAGCCACAAGTGGAGTATGACTACAGCATGAGTGACCGCAGGATAAGTCACAAGTGGAGTATGACTACAGCATGAATGACTGTTGGATAAGCCACAAGTGGAGTATGACCACGGCATGAGTGAAATCCAAGAGCATCATAAATGCCCTCCCACAGAATCACGCGGTCTACAATATTTTACCTTTTTACCCTTTTACCTTTTTACTTTCAAACTATGTCTGGACTATCTTCTCTCGCAAAAGACACCGCCATCTACGGGCTGAGCAGCATCGTAGGAAGGTTTCTCAACTATCTGCTCGTGCCGCTGTACACGGCAAAGCTGTCGGCGGCAAGCGGCGCATATGGTGTCATAACAAACGTGTATGCATACACGGCACTGCTGCTCGTGATACTCACATACGGAATGGAGACAACCTTCTTCCGCTTCGCCAACAAGGAGGGGGAGAACCCGCAGAAGGTGTACTCCACCACTCTGACAGCCGTCGGACTCACCTCGCTGCTGTTCGTCGCGGCTGTGCTGGCGTTCATCAGACCCATATCCGGCGCCATGGGCTATGCCGATCATCCGTCGTATGTATGGGTAATGGCTATCGCAGTGGCTCTCGACGCCTTCCAGTGCATTCCCTTCGCATACCTGCGCTACAAGAAACGCCCGGTGAAGTTCGCCGCACTGAAGTTTTTCAACATCGTGCTGACCATCGCGCTCAACCTCGTTTTCTTCCTGCTTCTGCCCGCCCTCTACGCTGGCGGAGGGGAAGGCTCGCCGGTGAGCGCGATATACAGTCCGGAGGTTGGTGTGGGCTACGTGTTCTACATCAACCTGTTCTGCTCCTCGGCACTCATGTTCTGCCTGCTGAAAGAGATTACGGGCTTCCGCTATGTGCTCGACCGCGCACTGTTGCGGCGCATGTTTTCATACAGCTGGCCGATACTCGTGCTCGGTATCGCGGGTATTCTCAACCAGACAGCAGACAAGATTCTCTTCCCCTACATATACAAGAACGCTGACGCGCACGCACAGCTCGGCATCTACGGTGCGGCAAGCAAGATAGCCATGATAATGGCATTGATAACCCAGGCGTTCCGTTACGCCTACGAGCCCTTCGTCTTCGGAAAGTCGAAAGACAAGGACAACCGCGCCACCTATGCCAAGGCAATGAAGTATTTCGTCATCTTCACCCTGCTGGCATTCCTCGTCGTCGTGGGCTATATGGACATCCTGCGCCACCTCATAGGGCGCGACTACTGGAGCGGACTGAAAGTAGTGCCCATCGTGATGGCTGCCGAGATAATGATGGGAGTGTATTTCAACCTGTCGTTCTGGTACAAGCTCATCGACAAGACCATCTGGGGCGCGTGGTTCTCGGGTGCCGGATGTATGGTGCTCATACTTGTAAACGTCGTCTTCGTACCGCACTACGGCTACATGGCATGCGCATGGGGAGGGTTCGCCGGTTACGCCACGGCAATGCTGCTCTCCTACTTTGTCGGGCAGAAACATTATCCTATAGACTATCCCGTAAAGGAGATGACGCTCTACGCAGGCGTGGCTCTGGTGATGTTCGTCGCAATGACAAAAGCCAACTCAGCCCTTCCCGTGTGGGGCGCGCTGGCTGTCAACACGCTGCTCATACTGCTTTTCACGGCTATGATAGTGAAGCGCGACATGCCGCTGTCTTCCCTTCCCGTCATAGGAAAGCATTTCAGAAAGAACTGACAAGCATTTCAGAAAGAACAGATGAAAACGGAAAACAATATATTAAACAAAACATCAAACAAAGGATTTATGAAAATCAAGACATTATTACTTACGGCACTACTCGCTACGGGAACCGCCGCACACGCCGACGAAGGCATGTGGACTCTTTTCGACCTGCCAAAGCCTGTCTTCGAACAGATGCAGGGATATGGCTTCGCTCTGCCTTACGAGAACCTGTATTCGAGCAGTGACGCCATAAAGAATGCAGTTGTGAACTTCTCCGGATACTGTTCGGGCGTCGTTGTGTCGCCTGACGGACTGGTGTTCACAAACCATCACTGCGGCTTCGAGGCAATACGCAGCCACTCTACTGTGGAGCACGACTACATGCTAAACGGTTTTTATGCCAAGAGCTATGAGGAAGAGCTGCCCAATGAGAACATGTTCGTGAGCTTCATGGTGGAACAGAAGGACATCACCGACTACGTGAACGGCTTCGGAATACAGCAGATGAGCATCAGCAGTCAGGAACAACTGCTCGACTCTTTGGAGAATGCCATGTCAAAAGAGGTGAAAGCCAACGACAGCACTCTGCGTCTGGAGATAAAGCCTTTCTATGAGGGCAACAGGTATTATGCCACAACCTACCGCGACTTCACCGACCTACGGCTGGTCTTCACCATACCCAAGTCGATGGGAAAATACGGAGGCGAGACCGACAACTGGATGTGGCCGCGCCAGACATGCGACTTTTCAGTGTTCCGCATCTATGCCGACCCGAAGACCAACGGTCCGGCTGAATACTCCAAGGACAACGTGCCCTATCATCCGGAACACTGGGCTCCGGTGTCGCTCAGCGGATACAAGGACGGCGACTTTGCGATGACCATGGGATATCCGGGCTCCACCGAGCGTTATCTCTCGTCTTACGGAATACACGAGATGCGCGACGCGCAGAACGCTCCGCGTGCCCAGGTGAGAGGCATAAAGCAGGACATAATGATCCGCCACATGCGTGCCGACGAGGCTGTGCGCATAAAATACGACTCCAAATACGCGCAAAGCTCCAACTACTGGAAGAATTCCATCGGCATGAACAAATGCATCGACAGCATCGGAATCATCAGCCAGAAACAGGAATATGAGAAACGCATACGCCAGTATCAGGAACAGACCGGTCTGCTGAAGGGCAAACTCGACTTCGACAAGATGGCTGAACTCTACCGGAAACGCTTCGACGTGATGCGCACTCTCACTCTCTGGAGCGAGACTTTCGCCCGTACAAGCGAGTTCACCACACGCGCTCTCAGGCTCTCAAACGGCATGGAGGTGAAAGGACCGAAGGATAATCCGAAGAAACAATACGTTGAATTCGCCGACAACAGCGACGAATGGGACGAGGCTTTGGACAAGGAGGTGATGGCGGCACTGCTGAAGAACTTCGCCGAAAAGGTCGACCCGGCTGAGCTCCCCGACTTCTACAAGACCATAAACAAGAAGTTCAAGGGCGACTACAGGAAATACGTGGACTTCCTCTACGCCAAATCAGTAATCATGAAGAAGGGAGAGAAGATCTTCTTCAATAAGAAATCATACAAGAAAGACCCGGGAGTGCAGTACGGAATAAGCCTTATCGAGTCGCTGGCGGCACTCCGCGAGAAGCTCGTTCCGGTGAGCGACGAGATAGAAATGCAGGAACGATACCTCTGCGAAGCCAAACTGCGCATGGAGCAAGACCTTCCCCACTACTCCGACGCCAACTTCACAATGCGCCTGAGCTACGGTCAGGTGGGCGGATATGAGCTCGGCGGCAAACCGTCAGGCTACTACACTACTGCCGAAAGCATCGTGGAGAAGATGGACCGCGCTGATGAGAACATCGAGTACGCAGCCGAACCGATAATGAAGGAACTGCTCTCGAGCAAGGACTTCGGCATGTACACCGACAAGACAACAGGCAAGATGCAGCTCTGCTTCCTCACCAACAACGACATAACCGGAGGCAACAGCGGCTCGCCGATGTTCAACGGAAGAGGTGAGCTCATAGGTCTCGCCTTCGACGGAAACTGGGACTCGCTCTCAAGCGACATACATTTCGACAGCCGTCTGGCACGCTGCATAGGCGTGGACATACGCTACGTGCTGTTCATGATGGACAAGTGGGGACACGCCGACCGCCTGCTCAGAGAAATAAACGCCATCTGACACTCATCCCACAGCACCGTAACACACGGTGACAGAACAATCCGCCGGAGCACAGGAAGCCGTCCTGACTGCTCCGGCGCTTTTTTATCTGTCTTCCGCCAAGCCTTAGCGATTCACCGGAACGGGCTCTTCCACACAACCGTACGCAATACATTTTACCGTAAAAAACACCATTCTTTTTCATCTCACAGACAGAATATTCCCGTACAAAAGCCTGATTCTCAACAAAAAATTATATCTTTGCAGCAGCGACAGCGCAAAAGGGCGCAATCATAACCAGCCCTTACATTGCAGTGTGCAGCCTGTCTTATAAAAAGACGGTGCGGACGAGAGCCGACAAGACCTGCTTTCGCTTTCCCTGATGCAGCCTGTCCTGTGTCACGACACTTGCACAATGCACTAACAGAAACATACACCTGACAGTATTATTTCGTAACGAAGCAGCCTGAACATTTATCTAAACACGTTACATATGAGAAAAATCTATCTGTTCACAGTCGGAATCATGATGATGATTCTGGCATCATCCGGAGTATCGGCTCAGGAGAGTATAAGCCTGACGGAGACCGAACAGCCGGGAAGTTTTCCGATAGTCACAGACAATTCTACAGCCGTCATCGTCTTCGACAAGAGCGACGCGCAGGTTGTGGAGACCGCCGCCACGGCTCTCGCAGGCGACATCAAGGCAGTGACAGGTAAGGAAATAGGTGTGGGAACGACGCTTACAGCCGGCAGCTCACCCATCATCGCCGGCACCGTCGGCTCGTCCTCGCTCATAGACAAGCTTGCCGCCGAAGGCAAAATCGACGTCTCCGGCGTGAAGGGAAAGTGGGAGGCATACGGACTTCAGACCGTGGACAACCCCACAGAAGGCGTGGAGCGCGCCCTCGTCCTGTTCGGCTCGACTCCCCGTGGAACGGCATACGCCATCTTCGAAGTGTCGCGCCTGATGGGCGTATCGCCCTACATATGGTGGGCTGACGTCGTTCCGCCGCACAAGGACAGGCTTTATGCCTCCGCCGGACTGAGCGTTACGGACGAGCCTTCAGTGAAATACAGGGGCATATTCATCAACGACGAGGACTGGGGATTCCAGCCCTGGGCTGCCAAGAACATGGATCCCGACCGCAACAACGTGGGTCCCAACAGCTACGCGAAGGTGATGGAGCTGCTCCTCCGCCTGCGTGCCAACACGCTGTGGCCAGCCATGCACCTGTGCTCGGAGGCGTTCTGGGCTAACAAGGCTAACCTTCCCGTGGCGAAGAAATACGACATCGTGCTCGGCTCAAGCCATTGCGAGCAGATGCTGAGAGACAATGAATGGGAGTGGAGACGCTGGGGCGACGGCACCGGAACGTACGAGAACTGGAACTATGTGACCAATAAGGAGAAGATACAGCAATACTGGGAGGAGCGCGTCATTGAGAGCAAGGGCTTCGACGCCATCTATACCACCGGCATGCGAGGCGTACACGACTGGGCGATAAGCGGCTACCCGACCACCGAGGACAAGGTGCGCGGACTGACGGAGATAATCGGTTTCCAGCGCGAACTGCTCCAACGGCACATCGGTGACCCCACAACCGTACCGCAGATATTCATTCCTTACAAGGAGGTTCTTGAGGCTTACAACGCCGGACTGCAGGTTCCCGAGGACATCACTCTCACATGGGTGGACGACAACCACGGCTACATCAGACAGATGCCGACAAAGAGCGAGCAGGCGAGGTCGGGCGGAAACGGCATCTACTATCACCTTTCCTACTGGGGTACGCCGCAGGACTACCTCTGGCTATGCTCCACATCGCCCTCGCTCATAAGCTATGAGCTGAGCAAAGGATATGAATACGGCATACGCAACCTGTGGATAATAAACGTCGGCGACATCAAGCCGGCTGAG
>ULSN01051682.1_pt1 | contig 35255 bp, 31 predicted proteins | sample 1956771 | NCBI WGS metagenome assembly ULSN01 (sample SAMEA4835709, study PRJEB28245) | human gut metagenome | biome: gut microbiome; material: fecal sample | place: Denmark | collected 2008
GAACAAGGCATCGGCTACAACCAGGGAGGCACCGACGTCGAAGCCACCAAGGTGGGTGGTAACATCACTTGGCAGAATGCCGTTGATGCCATGAACGCCGCCCTGCAGAATGCAGGTTCAGAGTGGCGTTACGAACTCACTGGAGAATTGCCTACCTTGAAAAAATAGTAAACCGTCGGGCGGGAAAAGTTCCGCCCGTAACGGAAAATAACCGAAGTATAACCCAAAAAGAAAAGAACTCCCATTTCGGGCGGGAGTATTGTGCCCGGTAACATCATACAGACACCGCAGCCCGCTACCGTAAGGTCAGTGGGCTGCATTTTAACCCAAATCGTACATTAGACTTTATGGTGGATTTCGCTCTGCTGTCAGGCAGATTGATTTCAGCCTTTATCGAAGATGTAGCGGGCTACATCGAGAAAAAGCAGGAAGCAAGATGCCGACAGCAGTACGGAAGACAACGAAAGAGCCAACAGAAGCACACTGTCAACAGCCATACCTTGTTTGGCGGTCTAATGACCGTTTTGGGTTTAATAAGGAGAAAAGAATAATATAAAAAATGAGGTATACCGCATGAAACAGAAAACAATAGCAACCAGACACCTGCGCACCAAGATAGCGGCAGGATATGTGCTGATACTATTCGTCATTTTCGGCATCGTCTATATTTGGCTCAATGAACAGAACAGACAACAGGAATTGGAAGCTACTACCTACAAAATAAGAAAACAAAAAGCTGACAATAACACCCTAAAAATCATGTCTTTATGTTCTTCTGTCTAAGTCTTTTGACAGAAGAACAGAAGAACAGAAGAACAAAAAACAGATGATAGCACCCTCAAAATTATGTCCTTATGTTCTTGTGTCTGAGTTTTTGACAAAAGAACAGAAGAACAAAAAAAGCAGATAATAGCGTCCTCAAAATTATGTCCTTATGTTCTTGTGTCTGAAGTTCTTGACAGAAGAACTTATCCTGTTTGTCACCCCAAAACGGCTGACAACCCTAATCTCTAACCCCTAACCTCTAACCCAAAATTTATTTGGATAATCCGAAACAGCGGCTATGCCTTTTCCTTTACGACGGAATGGAGGTGCGAAGGTAGCTTTTCCTGATACAGCTGCATGGTTCCCTGCGGAATCCATATCGACAGTCCTTCAGCCTGTGGCAAGGCATTATTGCCGAACACCGGCGGCTGTTTTCCCAAAAATGTCAGCGAGCCGAGGCCGTAGTTCGTTTTCAGTCCACTGTCGCCTACTTCCCGCAGGTTTTCGCCCAGCGTGATGCTCGTCAGCGACGGACATTCGACAAACGTCCAACCTTCGAGTTTGGCGATGCTGCCTGACAACGTTGCGTGTTTCAACTGGCTGCACTGGCTAAAAGCGCCGATGCCGACGATGCCTTCGCTGTTCTTAGTTTCACCGAATGTGGAAACATGCTGCAAGGCCGGGCAGTCGGCAAAAGCCATGTATCCGATTTCCTGTATGCCGGCGGGGATGTCGGCACGGACAAGGCCGCTCTCGCGGAACGCTTCCGAATGAATGAACCGGAGCGTTTCCGGGAACTGGCATTTCGCCAAATGTTTCGTGCCGAGAAATGCCTGGTAGTCGATAACCTCTACCGATGGCGGAAGGAGGACGGATTTAAGTCCGCTTTCACGAAATGCCTGTGCCGGAATGGCTTTCAGCCGGGTAGCCGACAGGTCGGCGGCGACAAGCGAACGGCAATCCTCGAAAGCGTTTTCTCCCAATTGTTCCAACGAGGAAGGAAGCGTGATTTCCGTTATTTTGGATTTGCAGAACGCTGCCTTTCCTATGGACAGCAGTCCTTCGTTGAGAACGACGGTTTCCAGCGCGGAATTGGCAAATGCCTCATCGGCAATGCCCTTGATGTCGCTCGGCAATACGAGGCGGGTTACATCTTTATTTTTGAGTCCGATTGCTATATTGTCTTTTACTATCAGGTTGTAGATTTCCGACGGAGCAGAAGTTTTCTGCTCGACAACGATTTTGAAAGCCTGGTTCTTGCCGAGGGTAACCGTTCCCCCTGCGCTCCACCAGTTGAAATTGTCCTTGTCGAGTACTTCCGCCACGACAAAATACAGTTCTACCGTCTTGCCGGTTTTGAACCATTGTTCCGGTTGCAGTTCGAAGGTTGCAATTCCTTTGTCGCTGGTTGCGACGCCCCAAAGGGCCGCTGTGGTCGGATCTTTTTTGAACGCTTCGAAAGACACCGGATCATACATCCGGACAATCGTATTTTTCAAAACCTCACCCTTACTGTTACTGACCATCACCCTTACGATAGAAGCATTTGCCGGAGTGTCCTTCGACTTGCGGCAGGATGTAAAAATTACAATTCCTAATAAAATAAATGCGAATAATCTCAATTTGCTCATACAATCAATCTTTATTTTCTTCAGTTGTCATTTTCGTGGGTGCAAAGTTAGGGGTTAAATCGAGAATATCCATGCTTGAAAGATGTACAAATGTTTTAATCAATTAGCTGTGATTCAATGCTATAAACAAAATGCCTGATGTACATCTGTCTGAAACATTCCCCTCAATAAACAAAAAGCTCCACTTTTGTGTGGAGCCTTTCCGTATGCTGTATGCCGGTTATGGCAGGAGCTGTTGCCCATAGGAAGTGAGCAGCGGGCGCATTTCATCGGCGTTGACCGTTACTTCGATTACGCCTTCGGAGTAAGGGCCGATTTCGTAGGGATTGTAGACAAACGTGATGCCGTTGCTGTCGATGCGGATGTTGTCGGTGACTTCAAAATTGGCCAAAAACAGGTGTTCGCTGAGCGTCTCCAGCGAGTTGCAGCCGTATCTGTCCATCAGCTTCTTCAGTATCAGTTTTTCTACTCCTTTCTTGTTGGCGATAACCTCGTCGGAAGTTATCTCCTTGTCCTTTTGCAGGTCGTAGCAAATATAGAGTGTGCCGTTGTTGCCGTGGGCACCGCCGGAATATACGTATGTCTGTTGCCGGAGGACGGCAATGCGCGTATCGGCATATTCCACATTAAGCAAATCCTGGTCTTCCATAAGGGCAGAACCGGCATTGTTGGGTACATCCTTCACGGGAATGAGGCGGTAGTCTTCGTTGAGCACTGATACCCTCATCGAGGTACGGAGCACTTCGCGGATGTCGGCCGGAGCCGAATTATTCTCAAGAATGGCCCGTTGCAGATTGACGGGCACCTTTCCGTTGTAGCTCACCGGCCATTGCCAGGCCACCGTCGATATCTGGTAATACGTCCGGTCGTCGAATCGGTCCTCCTCCGGAATGTCGACGCGGTATTTTTCCGTCATGTTGATTTGTTCAAAAAGCAATCCGTTGGAAGTCTGCGCCTGCACGGCCATCACCATGCCGGCGAGTGTCATCAATGTTGTCAGGGAAAATCTTTTCATGATGCTTGTAAGTTAGGTTCTACATAAAATATTGTTATTCAGCTGGCAGCCGATATCAGCAAATGTAGGACTTAAAAACTTGTCAAGCAAGCGAAATGCCGATAAAAATCATTAACAGCGGCAGAAATCGGAACAAAGTGACGGCATTAAATTCCTAAATATGCTTAAATTGAGGGTATTCTGCCGTGTGCCAATTGCATTTGTATCGGCGATGCCTTAAATTTGCAGGCTATGTCTCCGATTTTGAGGGGTTAAGGATGATAATAAAAATCTAAAAAACAACTGTTAGATGAATGTAAAAAAGATGTTGGGCAAATTGGCCCTGTTGGTGATGGTAATGCTGACGGTGCCTGCCGTTTTTGCCGAGATACCGAGCGGATATTATAGCGGTATCAACGGATTGAAGGACCGTTATTTGAAAACACGGTTGTATGAAATCATCAAGAATCATTCCACAAACAGCTATTCCGGGCTGTTTTCACAATGTTTCAAGTACACCGACCAGCGCAGCGACGGTACGTGGTGGGACATGTATTCCGACGTTACCCGCTATGTTTCCAACGGTTGGAGCGGAATGAACCGCGAGCACAGTCTGCCCAAAAGCTGGTGGGGAGGCGACGAGAATGCCGCCTACACCGATTTGAACCATCTTTATCCGTCGGACGGCGATGCCAACATGAAAAAGAGCAACTATCCGCTGGGGGAAGTCGGGACGGCTACCTACGACAACGGCGTGACGAAAGTGGGCTATCCCATTGCCGGACAGGGCGGTGGCAGCAGCCGGGTGTTTGAACCTGACGACGAATATAAGGGCGATTTTGCACGTACTTATTTCTATATGGCAACCTGCTATCAGGACTTTTCCTGGAAATATACCTACATGATGCTTAACGGCGAATATCCGTCCATGGCGCAATGGGCCATCGACATGCTGCTGAAATGGCATCGGGAGGACCCTGTTTCAAAAAAGGAGCTGGACAGAAACGACGAGGTGTACCGCATACAGCACAACCGGAATCCGTTTATCGACATGCCCGACCTGGTGGAATTCATCTGGGGCGACAAGGTGGGCGTGCCTTACGAAGCCGGCGACCTGCCTCCTGTGGGCGACGGAACGCTTGTGCTTCCGGAACACAATTCGACTGTCGATTTCGGCGAGGTTATCAGCGGAAAGGATGTGACGATGGATGTGGAAATCCGTGGTTCGCTCAGCGAAAACCTGACATTGAAGATATATGGCTACGACGCACTGAACTTTTCCATCCCTGTAGCTTCCGTTTCGTGGGTGGATGTCAATAGCGGCGGCTACACGCTGAAAGTGACTTTCACGCCGACTGAAGCCCGTGACTACGAAGCCAAGCTCCTGCTCTACGACGGCGGACTGGTGGGCATTACGAGCTATGTGGTCAATTTGAAGGGTAAGGGCGTCGACATGCCGGTGTTCGATCGCGTGGAAGCGGTGGACGCCTCGAATGTCAGCTCAATGGGTTTCCGTGCCAACTGGCTGCGCCCGTCGAATCCGGAAGTGGTGGACTATTATACGGTCACCATCAAGGAATATGTCAACGGAAATTTGGAGAACGTATATAGAGAGGACACTGATGCCGACGAACTGTTCTACGACTTTACCAATGCAAAAAGCGGCGCCGAATACTATTATTCCGTTCAGTCGGTGCGCTATGGCGAAAAGTCGCCCGAATCCAACGAAGTGCATGTCAGCCTTTCGGGCGGAGTCGGAAGCATTGAGGCCGACAGTCCGTTGGTGGCCATGAACATTGCCAACGGTCTGCGCTTCCTGGTGTCGGAGCCGCATACGAATGTGCGTATCGCCGACATGACGGGCCGTGTCATCAAGGTATTGCCGAAAGTGGAAAAAGGCGACTGCGTGCTGCTCCCTTACGGAGCCTTCGTGCTCTACAGCGACCAGTCGGCACGTCCGCTGAAGGTGTTGGTTAAATAGTTTACGGTTTACAGTTTACAGTTTACAGTTTACAGTTTACAGACGCTGACCCCTAACCGCTAAACCATAACCCCACCGATGGAGTTCATACTCCTCCGGGCTTCGCCCACCTCCTCTATCTTAGAGGAGGACGCCCCTTGATAACGTCCTCAAAACTATGTCTTTATGTCTGATTTTTTCGACAGAAGAACACAAGAACAAAAGTTATCCTGTTTGTCACCCAAAAACGGCTGACAACTTTAACCTATAGCCTCCAATATATTCTTTTACATAAAATGTAGATGTAAGATAATCACTGCGTTAGCCTGTGCTCCCCTAAGATAGGGGAGCCGTCGCTTGCGACTGAGGGGTATGAGCGTCAGCAAAAGGTTTACGGTTGAGGGGACTGATTGCGGATTGTAAATATCGGATATAAATTTACGGTTTACAGAGTTTTGGCGTGATGAACGCAAAATTTGCCTGGCAAATTTTAAACTCCGTAAACCGTAAACTGTAAACCGTTAACCAGTAGTAAACCGGCTCTTATTTCAAACCATGTTTCTCAAAATAGTAGTCGAGCACTTCGCGCGCTGCCACAAATGAGCTTTGGCGGCAGTTGAGCACATTCTGTTCTTTAATTTTCAGCATGGCTTCGATTTCTTCGTCGCGGTAGAAATTGGCTTTCAGGTGCTCGTCGATGGTTTCATACATCCAGTATTTTTCCTGGTCCATGCGGCGTTTTTCGAAGAAGCCGTTGCCCTTCACATAAGTGAAATAGCGGTCAATCATGTCCCACACTTCCTTAATGCCCAGTTCGTAGTAACCGGAGTAAGTCAGCACTTCCGGCATCCATCCCGACGTTGTAGGCGGGAACAGGTGGAGTGCGCTCTGGAACTGCGCCTTGGCAAGCATGGCACGGTCGATGTTATCGCCGTCGGCCTTGTTGATGACAATGCCGTCGGCCATTTCCATGATGCCTCGCTTGATGCCCTGCAGTTCGTCGCCCGTACCGGCCAGCTGAATGAGCAGGAAGAAGTCGACCATCGAATGTACGGCCGTTTCACTTTGTCCTACACCTACGGTTTCCACGAATATGTTGTTGTAGCCGGCGGCTTCACAGAGCACGATGGTTTCGCGCGTCTTGCGGGCCACACCTCCCAGCGAACCTGCCGATGGGCTGGGGCGGATGAAGGCGTTGGGATGAACGGACAGCTTTTCCATGCGGGTCTTGTCGCCGAGGATACTTCCCTTGGTGCGTTCGCTACTCGGGTCGATGGCAAGCACTGCCAGTTTGCCGCCGTCGCGGAGCACATGCAGGCCGAACACGTCGATGGAGGTACTCTTGCCCGCTCCCGGAACACCGGTGATGCCGATGCGGCGTGAATTTCCGGCATGCGGCAGACATTTTTCAATCACTTCCTGAGCGATGGCCTGATGTTCCGGCACTTGGCTTTCCACCAGTGTCACGGCACGACTCAGCACCGTAATGTCGCCCTTCAGAATACCTTCCACAAACTCACCCGGAGTCATCATGCGCTTGCGTTTCTGACGCCGTAGGTAGGGGTTGACTTGTGGCGGCTGGGTTACGCCACTGTTCACGGTCAGTCCTGTGTACTGTTCGTTATTTTCAGGGTGTTCCATATAGCTATTCTTTAGTGTTATTCTTTAAATCCCACCACCCGGACTTTTATGGCCGGCGTAGCAGGCGCGTTGGTAAATAATATTATTTCTGTATTTAAAACTTTGCCGTTTACCAAATCAGGATTACAGCTTACTTCGAGGGTTGCCGACTTGCCCGGTTCGATTTTTCGCGGACACTGTTCCACGGTCAGCGCTTCGTGGAGCACGGAGGCCTTCTTGACGAGCAGTGTCGTTTTTCCGCTGTTCAATAAGGTGAACGTATCTTTGGGGCGTTTTGTTCTGGACAAGTTGCCGAAATTTATCCGGTCGGTTGAAACGGAAACGGCGGGCGCGTCCTCATAGCTGTGCTCGCCGGCGGCTACCGTGGCCGTCAGCGTTACGGGCAGGCTGTTGCCGTTGCCGTCCTCGAGGGTCATTGGAACTTCCGTGATGCCGTAGTCGAGCGAATCGACAGCCGTAAACCGCAAAAACATGGAGAAACGTTCGTTCGACCCAACTGCTATCGGACGGCATTCTGCCGTAACAAATGACGGATTACCCGTTATTTTGGGACGCATGATGCTTTTGCCGGCATTGAATCCTGCAACATACACGGTCGCCGATGAACTCCGCGTCACTTTTCCCGCCATGAGTTGCCGGTTGTTGACACGCAAATAGCCGCTTTTCTCCGGGAAAAACAGATTGAGCGTTCCTTCGGTCGGCACAACCTTTCCCTTTACCGTCAGCCGGTAGTTGCCTTCGGTAGTGCAGACAGTAATCTGTTTGCTGAATCTTCCAGGGCGGTTGGAGGGCGAAAACATCGCCGTAAGGCTCACCACCTCACCCGGAGCAATGGTCGAATCATTGTAGCTGGCTGTTGTGCATCCGCATGACGAAACAATACGAAGAATGGAAACGGCCGACTTCGACGTATTTGTAGCCTTGAACGTATGCGTTGCTACGCCGTCTTCCTCATAAATGGTTCCGAAATCATGGGAATTCATGTTCCATGTCAGTTGCGCCGGAAGGGCCAGCGGCAAAAAAACGGCCAACAACAGAAGCAGACGTTTCATTTCTACTGTTTCTCCTCCTGCTTTTTTGGAACGACAACTCCTTTGACGACAAGATGCTTGACGCCGATATTCGTCTTGACAGTAACCCCTTTTGTAAAGATTCCCGGTCTGCCCTTAGGTACGTATGTCACCTTGATTGAACTCTTTCCACCTGGAACAATCGGGCGTTTTGAAAATTCCGGACGGGTACATCCGCAATTAGCGCGGGCGGATATAATCATGAGCGGCTTGTCGCCGGTATTGGTGAACTCAAACTCATAGCTCACGTTGCCCCCGTATTCGTCGATATATCCGAAATCGTGAGAAGTCACTTTAAATTCCATTCCAGGCTTGCCGGCAGCCAGTGAAGTGATGGCACAAAGGAATGTTGCCACGATGGTGAACAGAAACTTTTTCATAACTGACATGTTTTAAAAATTATAGCCGAGCGACACACTCCAACTGCTGTTGCGAAGACGGTGGTTTTCGGAGCCTACCCGGTTTTTTGCGTTGTTCTTTATGCTGTATTTAAAATAAGTTCCGATGAAATAATGTTTGAAGAACGTGAGTCCGATGCCGGTCTGTAGTCCCAGGTCGGTACGTTTTACGGCAAGGAAGTCCTTCGCGTCGGCTTCGAAATAGTCGGTATCGGTGATGGTCTGGTCGAAAATCAGCTGCTCTTCTTCCGCACCGAAGGCGATGTAGGAGTGCATGTGCTTTTTGCCCAGAACACCGTAGGAATAGTAGGTGCCGATGTCGAAATGCAGGTTGGCGTCCTTTTGCAGACAGAGACGGAACGACAGCATTGCCGGAATGGTGATATAGTTGTAGCGGTTGTTGACAAACGTGCTTCCCATATAGTCCTCCGACGTGTTGGCCGCCATCATCGAGCAGTCGTAGCCGCGGTTTTCCCACGACAGTCCCACTTCGATGGCAAGAAAATTGCGGATATGCAGGTCGGCAATGGCGCCGAAATGTCCGCCCATGCGCCAATAGTAGTTGCTCTGGATAAGGTCGGGCTGGGTGGCAAGATAGTTGGTCGTCACGCCCGAAGAGTTGAGCCCGGCGCGCAGGCCGAAGGTTATCACCTTGTCGGGGCGGGAGTTGTCGATATACGGATAGCTTTGCGCTGCCGCAGGAAGGGTAGCGGATGCAATGACGGCTGTCAGTATGAAAAGAAATCGCTTCATGTCAGAGTGGTTGCGGTTTATTGTTGCGAAGTTACGAAATATAGTTGTTTGTGGCGTTGAAAACAATGTGAAAAAAGGCGAAGTTTTCAGTTTTCTGCCTTTTCGAGAAAGGAGAGGACATCGCGGACGGAAGATTCCGTCAGCAGCAGGCCTTTTTCGCGGCTTGACAGATAGAGCGCAGGCGGGGCGGAATACGTGAATTTGTCAAGGGAACTGAAGGTGGCGTCGATGACGTTGGTCCATTCTTCGGGGAAACGGTTGAGGGTGCTTTCCCAAAGCTGCCGGTCGTCGCCCACATATACGGTCAGCACCGTAAGCCGGCGGCCGGCTACCGCTTCCCTGACAACGGCCGAGCGGTTGAGACTGTCGGTCACGGCGTGGCACATGTCGCAGTCCGGGTCCTGAAAATACAGCAGTGTGAGCGGCGTGTGTATGCTGTCAAGCGAAAAGTTTTTCCCTTCTGCGGTCTGCATGTTGAAATCGGGGACCTGAGCGAAAACGGCAAGGCCGGCAATCAGCAGTATAACGGCGGTTAAAATTCGTAGCATGTCAATCTGTTTTTTGAGAGATTTTCCCAAAGATAATCCAACCTTCCCAAATAGAAAACCTTTCGCGAGAAAAACACCGGAATATATCCGTATCAGGACAATAATCGGCAGTTTACGGTGGCGGCGTTTCACGGTCTTTTAGAAGATAGGATGCGGCTCGGCATCGTCTTGGCTGAAAACAGTTTTTCGTTGGCCTCTGCACTCGTCTTTCACTGTTTTTGCAATGTTTCACGATTGTTAAGTGTTTCAGATTGTGGCAGCTATGCCGTGGAACAATTCCAAGTTATTAACAAAAAAGGTGAGTTATCAACAATTCGGGCGTTTTTTGGAAAAATCATTTTGAGGTTGCGCAGAAATGTGATTCCTTTGCATAAAACACAGAAAGAAATGGGTAAAATTATTGCTATTGCAAATCAAAAAGGAGGAGTAGGAAAGACTACGACATCCATCAATCTTGCGGCCTCACTTGCCTCTTTGGGCAAAAAAGTGCTGATTATCGACGCCGACCCGCAGGCTAATGCCACTTCAGGCCTGGGCGTTGATCCGAAAAAGATGTCGTCGTCCATCTACGAATGTCTGGTAGACGACTATCCTTTGAGAGGAGCGGAAAACAAGACTTGCGTAGAAAACCTGGAATTGATTGGCTCCCGCATCGACTTGGTGGGGGCAGAACTGGAACTTATCAACAAACCCAACCGTGAACGTGTGCTGCGCCGGCTGCTTGCGGAAATCAAGGACAATTACGACTATGTGCTCATCGACTGTTCTCCGTCGCTGGGACTGATAACGGTGAACGCGCTTACGGCCGCCGACTCGGTCATCATCCCGGTACAGGCCGAATATTTTGCATTGGAAGGCATCAGCAAGCTGCTCAACACCATTCGTATCATCAAGTCGAAACTGAACCCGTCGCTGGAAATCGAGGGCTTCCTGCTGACCATGTACGATGCCCGTCTGCGACTTGCCAACCAGATTTACGACGAACTCAAGGGACATTTCGGCGAAATGGTGTTCGACACGGTCATCCCGCGCAACATCCGCCTGAGCGAAGCTCCGAGCCACGGCCTTCCGGCTATTCTTTATGATGCCGAAAGCAAGGGGGCAACCAGCCATTTGCAGCTTGCAAAAGAGCTGATGGCAAGAAATTAATGAATTTACAAACCGTAATAACGACTATAGATTATGTCATCACCAAAACGAAGTGCCTTGGGGCGCGGGCTTGACTCGTTGATTTCAATGGACGATATCCAGACCGGCGGCTCTTCGGCTATCAATGAAATAGAACTGTCGCAAATTCTTCCGAATCCCGAACAGCCGCGTACGTGGTTCGACGAGGAGTCGCTGGAAGAATTGGCGTCGTCCATCCGCGAACTGGGCATTATCCAGCCGCTCACTCTTCGTAAAATCGGAGCAGAGCAGTATCAGATTATTTCGGGTGAACGCCGTTTCCGTGCCGCCAAAATGGCCGGACTGTCGAGCGTGCCGGCATATATCCGTACGGCGAACGACAGCGAACTGACTGAAATGGCGCTCATCGAAAACATCCAGCGTGAGGACCTGAATGCCATTGAAGTGGCGCTGACTTTCAAGAAATTGATTGACCAGTACGATTTGACACAGGAAAAACTCAGTCTGCGCATCGGCAAGAAGCGCGCCACGATTGCCAATTTCCTGCGCCTGCTGAAATTGCCGGCCGAGGTGCAGTTGGGTCTGCGCGACCGTCGTGTGGACATGGGACATGCACGTGCGCTCCTGGCTGTGGAAAATCCGAAACATCAGCTGAAACTCTACAACGAAATTCTGAAAAAGGGACTTTCGGTGCGCCAGGTAGAGGAACTTGCCAAACTCTACAATGAGCAGGAACATGGCGAAGCTCCGGCAAAACCGGCTTCATCGGGGAGCATTTCGAAGGAGTATGAGATTTTGAAAAACCATCTGTCGCAGTCGTTCCGCACCCCTGTCCAGTTCAGTTGCGACAAGCAGGGAAAAGGCAAAATCACATTTCCTTTTAAAAATGAGGAAGAACTTGAGCGATTAATTACTATCTTTGACCGCTTGAAAGGGAATATGGACAGCTAATCTGTCTGTAATTCTTGATTCTCAGGATAATTTTATATCTTTGCAGAAGATAGGGTGCGGCTTGGCGTGAACCTCAAACGAGATTGGCTTTTGCCGTTCACTGTCTGGCAACTGCTCAAAGGCAGGAAGAAACGAAAAAAAACGGTTTTAAACGAGTAATAAATTTTGGCACGACCTTGGTATGAAATAAGCAAGAGGCTGAAAATTAGTGTGGTAGCATTGTTGTGCTGCATTTCGGCGTTTTCTTTTAAGGCGTATGCCGACGAGCCAGAAGCTGCCGGTACGGGGACGGCCGACGACGACTTGGAACAAGTGATTGTTCCCGAACGCCCGTCGCGCACTGAACGTCCGGTAATGCCTGCCGACACGCTGGCTTCCGACAGCATTGTCGGCCAGTCGCTGGATATTGCTTTGGCTGAGGACAGCCTTTCGCTTGCCGTTGACACGGTTCCCCAGGAATTTGAGAAGCGGATATTTTTCAAGCCCGACCCGACTCGTGCCGTTTGGCTTTCTGCACTTTGTCCCGGATTGGGACAAATCTACAACCGCCGCTATTGGAAACTCCCGATAGTTGTTGGCGGTTATGTCGGTCTGATATATGCCACCTCGTGGAACAACCGCATGCTGTCCGACTATACACAGGCATATAACGACGTGATGGACAATGACCCGAACACGAAAAGCTATATGGAATTCTATCCTCCGACAACCAAGGAGGAAGATTTGGACATTGAATGGCTGAAAAAGTCGTTCAAGTCGAAAAAGGATTTTTACAGGCGGAACCGTGACTTGTGTATCATCAGTATGGTCGGACTTTATCTGGTCTGCATGATTGATGCCTATGTGGATGCTTCCCTGTCGCAGTTCGACATTTCGCCTGACTTGTCAGTGCGGTGGTCGCCGGCGGTGTTTGATGCTACCGACCGTACGCGATCGTTCGGTGTGCAGTGTGCGTTTAGTTTTTGAAATTGAATTAAAAGTAGATATATATGAAGAAAAGAATATTGGCGTTGGCTCTTGCGGCAGGCTTCTCGGTAGTCGCGTTTGCACGTCCCACGGTATTGTCGATCAAGGAGTCGATACAGGATAGCACCATAGTCTATCCGGAGAGTTTTGAAACCGATACCCAGGAATTGATGAAAAACTGGTATCTGGAGAACTATGCTGTGCTTTCGGGCGACAGTGAGACGAAGGGCGACGTGCCGACAAGCGATGAGGATTATGTGCAACGGTTGAAGGCGTTGCCTACTGTCATTGAAATGCCTTACAACCAGGTGGTGCGCAGCTATATTGACATGTATACCCAGCGCCGCCGTACGCTTGTGGAGGAAATGCTCGGCCTGAGCCTTTATTATATGCCGATTTTCGAACAGGCTCTCGAACAGGAAGGCCTTCCGCTGGAATTGAAATATCTGCCGGTCATCGAGTCGGCGCTGAACCCCGATGCCGTGTCGCGTGTGGGTGCCACGGGCTTGTGGCAGTTTATGATTTCCACGGCTAAAGGCTTGGGGCTGGAAGTGAACTCGCTCGTCGACGAACGCCGCGACCCTATCCGTTCGTCGGAATTGGCGGCCAAATATCTGAAACAGCTTTATGAAATCTACGGCGACTGGTCGCTGGCCATCGCTTCCTATAACTGCGGTCCGGGCAACGTAAACAAGGCTTTGCGCCGTGCCGGTGGCGGAAAACAGGATTTTTGGGATATCTACTACTACCTGCCGAAGGAAACTCGCGGCTATGTTCCCGCCTTTATTGCCGCCAACTATGTGATGACCTATCACAACGACCACAACATCGGAAACGCATTGGCAAAACGTCCGGTGCTGACCGATACCATCCATATCACACAACGCGTGCACTTCGACCAGATTTCGGAAGTGCTCGGTATCCCTGTCGAAGAGTTGCGTGTGCTGAATCCGCAGTACCGTTGCGACGAGATTCCGGGTGATATCCGTCCGTACTCACTGACTCTGCCTTCGAAGCAGGTCTACAGCTACATCGTGAGCGAGGACAGCATCGTGAACCACAATATCGAAAAATATGCCCGTCGCACTACCGTTGTTCCGGGTGGTGACGTTTCCAACAACGAAACGCAGCTGGTGGTGAAATACCACAAGGTGAAACGAGGCGAAACCATGTCGGTCATTGCGCGCCGTTATGGCGTGTCGGTTTCGACGTTGAAGAAATGGAACGGTTTGCGCAGCAACCGTCTGAAGACAGGACAACGCCTGCGCATCAACACCTATCAGCGAGTTGAGAAAGAGGAGGAAGAGCCGGAAACCGTTCAGGAGGAATTGGCTGAAAACAACACCGTAGAGCAGCCGGAAGAAAAGACGAAAACAACGAAACCGGCCAAGTCGACGGTGAAGAAGTCGGACGCTGCCGACACGAAATATCATACCGTTCGTCGCGGAGAAACGCTCGGACTGATTGCCGACCGCTACGATGTCACCGTCAGTCGTCTGAAGGACTGGAACGACCTCCGTTCCAACAAGATTGTTGTGGGACAGCGCCTGAAAGTGGTTTCGTCGGTTGATAAGGGCGAGATCGAGGTGGACGATGATGCTGACGTACAGGAAAATGCCACTACTCACAAAGTGCGTCGTGGAGAATCGTTGTTCAGCATAGCCGAGGATTACGGTGTGACCATCGACAATCTGAAGGATTGGAACAACCTCAGCGGTTCGTCGATTGACGCTGGACAGACACTCATTGTCAGCGCTTCGGCTGCAAAGGCATCGAAAAAGTCATCGGGTTCTTCGTCGAAAAAATCGGCAACGACCAAACATAAAGTACGCCGCGGTGAAACGCTCGGCTCGATTGCTGATGACTATGGCGTGACAGTCGACAAGTTGAAAGACTGGAACGATCTTTCTTCTTCCCGTATTAATGTCGGACAAACATTGGTTGTGAAAGGCGGCAAGTCGGGTTCGTCATCTCGCTCCAAAAAGTCGGGCTACACTACCCACACCGTCCGCAACGGTGAAACGCTGGGCGGCATTGCCGAACGCTATGGCACAACAGCTTCAGCCATCCGTAAGGCAAACGGCATCAAAGGTTCCATGATTCGCAAGGGACAGAAACTGAAGGTTCCGAAAAAATAATTCGTAAACCATCATAGCAACAGCTCCGGATATTGGCCCATTGCCAGCATCCGGAGCTGTTTGCATATCATCTATGGAGAAGTTAAGACAATCTTATTTTCTGACAAAAGAACAAAAGGACAAAAATTCTCCTGTTTGTCACCCGAAACGGCTGATTACTCTAACCTATAACCTCTAAACCATAACCCAAAATATGTCTTATTGTTCTTTTGTCGGAGAAATTTATTGTTGACAGAAGAACAGAAGAACAAAAATTTTCCTATTTGTCATCCAAAAACGGTTGATAGCCCTAATCTCTAACCTCTAACCTCTAACCCATAACCCCCCAATTTGTCCTTCTGTCAAAAAATCATGAATTGGTGGCCTAAGGACTCTGTAAACCGTAAACTGTAAACCCCTACACTGTGAACACCGGCTTTGACGGGGAGGAAAGTTCGGGGGCGTAGGTGAATCCTTCGTCGCTGTGGAAGGCAGTCAGGTCGGCCGCGTTCTCGATACGGTTTTTCAGGATGTAGCGTGTCATTTCGCCTCGCATCATTTTCGTATAGACGACAATGGTTTTCAGCTTGCCGTCCTTCCATACGCGGAATTCAGGTGTCACTACCATCACTTCTCGCTCCACACGCTTCCAGTCGAACAGTCCGCGCATTTCATCGCTCGCCAGATTGCACAGCACACCGCCGGCCGCCTTGATGTCGGCAATGAAAAGGTCGGTAAGCCGTCCGCGCCAGAACTCAAACATCGTCAGCCCGCCATATTCCGGCAGACGCACGTTGCCTTCCAGCCGATAGGGCAAAATCTCGTCGAGCGGGCGCAGATAGCCGTAGAGAAACGACGTGAGTCTCAAGTGGTTCTGTGCGTAGCGGAAATCGTCGTCGCTGAAATCCGACGGGTTCAGCCGCTTAAATACGATGCCGGTGTAGGCAAGCAGCGCCGCCGTTCCCGTTTTTCCCTCGACGGAGAAATCCAGGTAGCGCATCTTGTTTTCGACGGCAATTTTTGCGTTGGTTCCGAGTATTTTCGAAAGTTCTTCGGGCGTAAGCTGTGCCAGTTGGAGCGCATTGTCGCGGGCCGTTTCGCGGAACTGCGGAACGGTTGTGAAAGGCACCTCGGCCGAAGCTTTTTCGCTCATCGTTTTTGCACAGGAAAGTAGTGTCAGCATCGTCTTTTCGGGTTTCTGTATTGGGTTGAATGTTGCTGTAGAACAGCTTTTCACTGTAAAATCAACAAACAAAGGAAAATAAAGTTCTGATATTTGAAAAATACTCTCACATTTTTTTCGTAAATAATATTTATCTATTAATTTTGCAGTTCGTGAGATAAACTGAAAATTAGAAAAACGAAATAAAAATGGCAAAAGAATCAAAAAAAGAAGCTACACGCACTTCAATCGATGAATTGAACGAATCGCTCTCTACGCTGGAGCAACGTGTAGAGCAGAATCAACGTAAAATTGTTTGGTATGTTGTAGGTCTGCTTGTTGTAATCGGCTTGGGACTGGGTTACTATTATGGCGTCCACAGAAGTGGCATCGACAATGCAACGGAAATGATTGGTCAGGCTGACATCGCTTTGGCACAAGGCAACGACTCTGTCGCTTTGCAGCAATATTTGCAGGTAGCCGACGAATACAGCAATAACATTGCCAACCGCGCTAACCTCAATGCCGCTATTCTTCTTTACCAGCAGGGTAAATATGAAGAAGCTATCAAGAGCATTGACAACTACGACGTCAACGACGAACTTGTCGGCGCTGCCGCCGCTTCCTTGAAAGGCGACTGCCTCGTGAACCTCAAAAAGTATGACGAAGCCGTTTCCAGCTTTGACAAGGCTATCAGCACTTCCAACAACAACGCACTCTACACTCCGTTGTTCATGATGAAGAAAGCCACTGTGTTCAACGCACAGAAGAAGTATGCTGAAGCTGCTGAAATCTACACTGCTATCAAGGAAAAATATCCGAAATATCTGGTAGCCTACCGCGTAAATATTGACAAATATATCGAACGTGCTAACTACTTGGCAGGTCAGACTAAGTAAATAAAACAAATTGTTTCAATACGGAAGAGGGTAATCCATCGGGGTTGCCCTCTTTGTTTTTTGTGCGTTTTTCAGGTAAACAGTTGGATTTGTGTGGATTTCTTCTTAAATTTGGAGAATTCAGGGCACGACCTGGCATGAGTGGCATTGAAAAAATTAGTATTAGCCGGTCGGAGCTGCTTTGATGAGTTTTGTGAGTGTTTTTCAGTTTATAAGGAACCTTAGAATTGAATATGAAAAACGGACAGATTAAACTGAACAGCCGTTGGGAAAAGGCGGCAAAGCGTGCTGTGGCTCTGGTGGGGCTGGCGGCACTTTATGTTGTGCTGGCTTTCTTTCTGTCATTAGGATTATATGACGAACAGCCGGCGGTGTATTGGACATTGGTGGGAGTGCCGGGCATTTCCTATTTGTCCGCATTTGTGGTTTTTGTGTTCGACGGGAAGATGCCGGCGAAGGTTGCCTTGCGGGCAAAGAAATGGGTGGTCGGCTTCGCATTGCTCATCTTGTATGCGGCTACGGTGTGGCTGTGGACGGAGAATGTCGACGGTCGGAACTACGCCCTGTCATTGCTGTTGGGAATATGTGCATCCGTGTGTTTCGGCGTAGCATCGATGTCGGCCCATTTTGCGTTCGACCGATATTGGGGACATCGTGTGCCATTCGTGGTGGAACTGATGATTGTCGCTTATTTTATCATTACGATTATTTTAGTGTTCTTAAACTTGGTCTAAAATGAAAACGGAAATATATACGGAGAAAATTGACCGTTTTAAACGGATTTTCGGATTGGTGGGATATTCATTGCTGTTCGTCTATCTGTGGGTGGCGTTGAGGGTGTCGTTGCTGGACGAAAACGGCTGGTTTGTGGCCGGTACGGTTCTGCTTGTCGTGATTTTTGTCGGGTCTGTGGCGGGCTTGCTGCGTTTCTTCCGTCAGAAATCGATGTCGGCCGAAGAAGCGTTTCAGAGAAAACGCCGCGAACGGTTGCTGGTGTTTGTGTCGCTTTACGCCGCCGTTGCGGTGGTTTGTATTTCGAATTACCCGTTAAGCCTTGTTTTCCTGCCGATTTTTATCGCCTATTCGCATGTCGATGCCGGCAACTATTTGGGGCATGTCCGGCTGTTGGTCTTTGAAGCGCCTGCGGTGGTGGCATGTCTGTGGGTATTGTTCATGTTCCTGTCTCGCTTTTAGTTTTAACCCAAAATGGGGTTAAAACCGTGCAGGATATTGGGCTTTAGGGATTTTTTTGTAATTTCGCTCGTTGATATGCCGGAACAAATGGAAAAATGGAACCAACGGACGGAATTGCTGCTTGGCGCTGAGGGCGTCGACAGGCTTGCTTCCAGCCACGTGCTTGTGGTGGGAACAGGCGGTGTGGGCGCGTATGCCGTAGAAATGATTGCGCGTGCGGGAGTAGGGCGAATAACGCTCGTCGACGGTGACGAAGTGGGCGTGACCAACCTCAACCGCCAGTTGCCGGCGCTTCATTCCACGCTCGGCAAGCCGAAGGTGGACGTGATGGCGGAACGCATACGCGACATTCATCCGGAAGCGCAGGTCATTGCATTGTCGAAATTCATTACTGCCGACGATGCCGCTTCGCTGTTCGACGGCGCGAACTATGATTTTGTGATTGACGCTATCGATGCCGTTGCTCCGAAAGTGGCGTTGATTGAACATTGCCTTTTCAACAAAATTCCGATAATATCTTCGATGGGTGCCGGCGGACGGCTCGACCCTACGAAAGTGCGCTATGCCGACTTGTGGGAAACCTACAACGACGGCCTGGCCAAGGCGGTGCGCTCACGGCTGAAGGCCCACGGCGTGCGCCGCAAGCTGCGTGTGGTGTGGAGCGAGGAGCCACCCGTGCGCGAGTCGGTGATGCTTACCGACGAAATTGCCAACAAGAAGTCGAGCTACGGGACGGTGGTCTATCTGCCCGCCGTGTTCGGCTGTATGCTGGGTGCTCATGTAATCAGAAAACTGTCGCAAAAATGATAGAAATAAAAGGTATCAACAAGAGTTACGGCTCGCTGCAGGTGCTGCGCGATGTCAATGCCACCATCGGCAACGGCGAGATTGTGTCAATTGTCGGTCCGAGCGGAGCGGGAAAGACTACGCTTTTGCAGATTGCCGGCACGCTCGACACTCCCGACAGCGGACGGGTGATTTACGACGGTGTCGATGTGCTTTCGCTGTCGGAAAAGAAGTTGTCGGCGTCCCGCACCAGCCATATCGGCTTCGTATTCCAGTTCCATCAGCTTCTGCCGGAGTTCACGGCATTGGAAAATGTGGCCATTCCGGCGCTGATTAAGGGCGACCGTGCCGCCGATGCCTACAAGCGTGCCGCCGAACTGATTGACTATATGGGACTCTCCGGACGTGCCGACCACAAGCCTGCGGCCTTGTCGGGTGGCGAGAAGCAACGCATAGCCGTGGCACGCGCGCTGATGAACCGTCCGTCGGTGATTTTTGCCGACGAGCCATCGGGAAGTCTTGACAGCCGCAATAAGGAAGAACTGCACCGGCTGTTTTTCGACCTGCGCCGCGAGTTCAGCCAGACTTTTGTCATTGTGACACACGACGAGTCGCTGGCGATGATGTGCGACCGCGTGCTGACAATGCGCGACGGCGTTATCGTTTCCGACATGAAAAAGGAGAAAATTGACGAATGACGATGATTAGACGGATTCTTGGCATTATATTTGTAGCATTATTGTGGGTGACGACCGGATGCAGCGACGAACCGGAGTTTGACTACGGCGACTTCTGCGAGGTGTTTGCCACCTATGAAGGGGCAGAGCAGGGGTATGCCACGTTCAGCTATTGCCGTCATAACGACAGCCCGTTGCTGACATTGACCGCCGAAAACGTTGCTTCGCTCGATGTGGACAAAGGCGAACGTCTGTTTATCCGCTACACGGATTTGGGAAGCGACGGCGGGGAATACCAGCGGAAAATAAGGCTCGACGGCTATACGGAAATCATATCCGACGTGGCGCGTTCCGCAACTGCCGACCAGATACAGGGCTACACGTCGACAGAAATCGACGTTACAAGTCTTTGGCGCAGCGGAACTTATCTGAACCTCAATTCCTGGGTGCCGTTTACAGGCAAGCGGTTTCTGATGATGCTGGTGGTCGACAAGGCCACGCTCGACAGCGATACCGTTGAGGCGGAAATCATCTACGATGTGCTGGGCGAGACTCCGACATTCGAGCGCAAAGCGTATGCCTCGTTTGACATTGCCAATGTGTGGAATCGCGAAACATTCCGCGTGCTGCGCGTGAAGGTGAACGATCCGACTGGCGACACTTATTATGAATTTACTAAAAACAAATTATAAACATAAAACATATACGGAAATGGAAAATAATAACAACGAAAAAAGAGAGATAAAAATTGAGTTGACACCGGATGTAGCAAGCGGCAAATATGCTAACCTTGCAATTTTGTCACACTCTGTCAACGAATTTTTCATGGACTTTGTAAATGTAGTGCCGAATGCACCGCAGGCTCGCGTTCAAAGCCGTATCATCATGACTCCGGAAAACGCCAAGACTTTGTTGATGGCCCTTCAGGACAATATCAGCAAGTATGAAGCCAACTTCGGTGTTATCACTCCGAAGGGATTGGTGAACAATTCCAACAACCAGAACAATCCTCCGTTCATGCCGATGGGCGGTCAGGCATAATGTTTTGGACACAATTATAATCTTATAAACAAGGGCTATGGACAACAAACTCTATATCTACAACACACTCAGCCGCCGCAAGGAACTTTTCAAACCTGTCCATGAAGGCAGGGTAGGCATGTATGTGTGTGGTCCGACCGTATATGGTGATCCCCATCTCGGCCATACCCGTCCTGCCATTACTTTCGACGTGCTCTACCGCTATCTGATGCACCTCGGCTACAAGGTTCGCTATGTGCGTAACATTACCGATGTGGGACACCTGGAACACGATGCCGACGACGGTGAGGACAAGATTGCAAAAAAGGCCCGCTTGGAACAGCTGGAGCCGATGGAAGTGGTGCAGTACTACCAGATCCGCTACCACAAGGCCATGGAAGCGCTCAATGTGCTCCCTCCAAGCATTGAGCCGCATGCATCCGGGCATATCATTGAACAAATCGAGTACATCAAGAAGATTCTGGAAGCCGGCTATGCCTACGAAAGCGAGGGTTCCATCTATTTTGATGTGGAGAAATACAATAAGGATCATCACTATGGAGAGCTGTCGGGCAGAAACATTGACGAACTGCTCAACACTACCCGCGAACTCGACGGACAGAGCGAAAAGCACAATCCGATTGACTTTGCACTCTGGAAGAAGGCGGCTCCCGAACATATCATGCGCTGGCCTTCGCCTTGGAGCGTAGGTTTCCCCGGCTGGCACCTTGAGTGCTCCACGATGAGCGAGAAATACCTCGGCGAGGTGTTCGACATCCACGGGGGCGGCATGGACCTGATGTTCCCGCATCATGAATGTGAAATTGCGCAGTCGGTGGCTCATAACGGACATGAAACCGTTCACTACTGGATGCACAACAATATGATTACCATCAACGGTCAGAAGATGGGCAAGTCGCTGGGCAACTTCATTACGCTTGAGGAATTCTTCACCGGCTCACACAAGTTGCTGACTCAGGCCTATACGCCGATGACCATCCGTTTCTTTATCCTTCAGGCCCACTACCGCGGTACGGTCGACTTCTCGAACGAAGCGCTACAGGCTGCCGAAAAGGCTTATGACCGTATGGTGGACGGCTGGCGCCGTTTGCAGGAACTGAAGGCGTCGGAAATTTCGAGTGTCGACGTGAAGGAATTCCGTCCGCGCTGCTACGAGGCCATGAACGACGACTTGAACACGGCGATGGTGATTGCCACGCTGTTTGATGCCTGCCGTGTCATCAATCAGGTGAACGACGGTAAGGCTACGCTGACACAGGCCGACATCGACGAACTGAAGGATTTGTTCCAGGTGTTCCTCATTGACGTGCTGGGCATTCGTACGGAACTGGTAGCTTCAGAAGATGCCGGAACGCTCGAACCGTTCGAAAAGGCCGTTGACTTGCTTCTCGAAATCCGTAAAGAGGCGAAAGCGAAAAAAGATTGGGCTACTTCCGATTTGATTCGTGACAAAATCACCGCTCTCGGTTTCGTGGTGAAAGACACCAAGGACGGATTTGAGTGGTCGTTGAAAAAATAATATTTATGTAACAACGCCAATACGTAGGCCGGAGGTGAATATATATTCACCTCCGGCTTTTAGTTATACATTTATAGCTGCTTTTATGAAATATTTTCTACATGAAAATAGATGCAGGATTTATAAAAAAAATGTCTAAATAGGTTCGAATTTTGTCGGAATGGTGATTTTAGCCGTTTTTATGCCTGATAGTTTAAGTTTTGAAAAAAACGCAATAAAAAAGTTTTAAAAAATTTGCAGTTATAAAAATATCGCATAACTTTGCAGTGAAGAACCAAAAAGGCGTTTGACTTTCGGTTTTTCACAACGAATATTGACGATTTTTAAATCAAAGATATTTTACACTTCAACCTTAATCATTTAGTCTAAATTTCCCTACGTCGTTGACAGAAAAGAAGTATGTGAATATCGAATGGATGTAAAACGACAAAACGGTGGCTATGGATTAGCTACTGTCGGAGAGCAGAACTTCGGTTCTGCTCTCCCTTTTTTCAGGGGGTTCGTATTCAGATGTTGTGAAATTGCTGTAAAAAGTTGTACCTTTGCGATATGGATTGGATAAACAGTTTCTTGCTGGAGCATTCAGCGTTACAGGCTGTAGTGGTGATGGCCATCATCATATCGGTAGGATTGGCGCTGGGCAGAATACGGGTGGCGGGCATTTCGTTAGGTGTCACGTTCGTATTCTTTATGGGAATTTTTGCAGGCTATCTGGGACTCTCGATTGATCCGCAGATGCTGAACTATGCAGAAAGTTTCGGTTTGGTGCTCTTTGTCTATGCTCTGGGACTTCAGGTAGGTCCCGGTTTCTTCAGCGCTTTCAGGAAAGGCGGCATTCGTCTGAATGTGGTAGGACTTGTGCTGATTCTGCTCGGTACATTGGTGACGGTGGGACTCAGCGACGCTTTCGGTTATGGCATGGACGAAATGACCGGCGTGCTCTGTGGAGCAACGACCAACACTCCGGCACTGGCAGCGGCCCAACAGACCTTGAAGCAGTTGGGCATCTCGGCCGATGCTGCCGCTCTTGGCTGTGCGGTGGCCTATCCCCTCGGTGTGGTAGGGGTGATACTTGCCATGATTACCCTGCGCAAATTCTTTGTCCGTCCTCAGGATATGGAAAAACGTGCGGAGGACAGTTCCGAGCAGACATATATTGCCACATTCCGCATCAAGAATCCGGGAATCTTCGGACATACTATCGACGAAGTGCAGCATGTCAGTCCGGCGCGTTTCATCATTTCCCGCCTGTGGCACGGAAAGGAACTGCTTCGTCCGGCTTCCGATACGGTGCTGAAACAGGACGACCGTATTCTGGTGATTGCTACGGAAAAGGATGTGGAGGCTCTCTCCGTGTTCTTTGGAGAAAAGGAAAACATTGACTGGAACCATAATGTGAACTGGAACAAACTCGACCGTCAGTTCGTGTCGCGCCACATCATCGTGTCGCGGCCGGAAATCAACGGAAAGAAACTGGGATCGCTCCGTTTGCGGAACACGTTCGGCATTACCGTTTCGCGGGTAATGCGCAGTGGCGTGAAACTTTTGGCTACTCCCAACCTTGTGTTGCAGTTGGGCGACCGCCTGACGGCCGTGGGCACAGCCGCCGACATTGAGAATGCGGAAAAGGTGATTGGCAACCGTGTCGGTTCGCTCAACGAGCCTAACCTTGCCGTGATATTCGTCGGCATTTTTCTTGGTCTTGCTCTCGGTACGATTCCTATTTCGTTCCCCGGCAGCTCCGTTCCCGTTAAGCTGGGTCTTGCCGGCGGTCCTATTCTTGCCGGTCTGCTGATGGGCCGTTTCGGTCCGCGCTTCCACATGGTCACCTATACGACGCGCAGTGCCAACCTGATGCTTCGAGGCATCGGCCTGTCGATGTATCTTGCCTGTCTGGGGCTGGATGCCGGAAAGAATTTCTTCGATACGCTCGTCGGTCCGCAGGGTTTGGCATGGATAAGCCTGGGCTTTGTCATTACCTATGTGCCGGTAGTGATTGTCGGGATTCTTTCAATGCGTCTGTTCAAGTTCAATTTCGGGGAAACGTGCGGAATGCTGTGCGGAAGCATGGCCAACCCGATGGCGCTCAGCTATGCAAACGATACGATGCACGACGATTCGCCGGCCGTGTCCTATGCAACGGTCTATCCTTTGGGAATGTTCCTGCGGGTAATCATCGCACAGCTGCTGATATTGCTGTCGCTATAGATAATAAAAGAGAAAACAGAAGATATGAAAAAAGCAAGCAGGCCGGTCGCCTACTTGCTTTTCTTGTATTCGCTCGGGGTCATGCCCGTATGGTGTTTGAAATATTTGCCGAAAAACGACTGGTTGGGGAAATTGAGATGGTAGGCAATTTCCTGCACGTTCATCGTAGAGTATGTCAGCAGGTTCTTTGCTTCCAGAATGACATATTGGTTAATCCATTCCGCCGCCGTCTGTCCGCTGGTCTTCTTGATGAGGGTGGTGAAGTATTTCGGCGACAGGTGAAGCTTCTCGGCATAGAAGCTGACGGAGCGTTCCTGCTTGTAGCTTTCGCCCAGCAGAATCATGAATTTCTTGAAATATCCCGCACTTTTGTCGAAAAATTCCTTGTTGACCGGACTCTCTTCCGTATGCAATGACAGGTTGTTGTCGGCGGCACGGCTGATTTTGAAGAAAAGCGCCGCAAAAAGGCATCGCAGAATGTCGTCCTTCACCTCGTCCTGTTCGTTGTTGAGCACCTCGTCCTTGATGGACTTCGTGATGTCGATCATTTCTTTCAGACCGTTGCTCGGGACTTCGAGACACTGATTGTTTTTCAGGTCGACAATTTTCTGGGCGATGGGCTTGATGTCGAGGTTCATCTTGCGGATAAATTCCATGTCGAGCACGATGATGTGCAGCTTGTAGTGGTCAAGCGCTTTCACGTGCATGATTTGTCCGGGGAAGTTGATGAAAATGTGGTTTTTCTCGGCTACGAAACTTTTCAGGTTGGTAGAAAGCGTCACCTCTCCCTCCTCACACATGAACATGACAAATGCGTTCAGGCTGAAAGGGGAGTCGATAGGCATTTTTTTCGGTCCGGCATCCGATTTCCTTTCGGCTATCAAGCATCCGGGCATGTGGGCATCGCCTTCGGACAACTGAAAGATGGATATCAGTTTGTCGATGGAGAAACGTGGAATGTCTTTCGATGCGAATTGGTCCATATTAATCAATTAAATGTGAATAGCAGACAAATATACTATATTATTTATAACATCGGCGATTGACTTTGACAAACGGAACATAATTTAACCGATTTTGCCTTTTTTAATAAATTGTAGTGCATATTTCCTTTTTTGTTGTCAATTAGGTAGTTTTTGCGAGTTGTGAGGAGGAAAGCAGAAATTCCCATGCGGCATCGGCGAAAGCATACCAGCCTTTCTCGGGCGGTTCGACGGCAAGGACGCGTTCGGCTCGGAGTTCATCGTGGCTTCCTGCCGAATAAAGGTAAAGCCGACGGTTTCCCGCCACGCATACCGGGGCATTGATGCCTCCCCGCAGCCATTCGTTCTGCTGTTGCCGTGCCGTTTCGCTGTCGGGGTTGACAATATGGCTGACAGCATGTTTCCAGCTGGGAAGTTTCACTTCTACCACGCGATAGCAGTTCACGGGCAGGTGTATGACCGCCGTCAGGTCGTCGGCTATTTCTACGGAACAGTTTTCCGCAATGTCGTTCACCGGCAGCCATTCTGCCGGGGCTTCACGCAGCAGACGGTCGTAGGCCGCTTCAATCTCACGTGTGAGCACGGCGTCGAGGTCGATACCGTCGTCGCGTTCCACCGTACAGTCGCGCCGTCCGGTCAGCAGCATTTTTCGGGTTTTCCACTCTTCGAGCATTTCATCGAGCGAATAGGTGTGGATGTTCAAGTTGCAGGCATTTTGTTTCATGGCAGTAGATTTTTTGCAAAAATACGTTATCGGGCATCCCTGCCGTCGTGAAAAAGAGATGTTGGAAACAATGCGCATTTTTTGCGTGTTGATGGGAGATTTGTTTCCTCAAATTTGGGGGCGGCGTTTACGGACAGGCGGTGAAAAAAAGGAAAATAAAGAATGAAAAAACAGACGACAATTTGCTTTTTTCGTAGGAATGGTTTATCTTTGCAATCGCTTTTTGGAACAAAAAGCTCATTTTGAAAGAAATGACGGTCCTATAGCTCAGTTGGTTAGAGCATCTGACTCATAATCAGGGGGTCCTTGGTTCAAGCCCAAGTGGGACCACATTGGAGAGAGGATAATCCCGGCAGAACCTTTATTAAGGATTCGCCGGGGTTGTTTTTATTGGCTGTTCCGAACGGTGTTCCGATTGTGCTGGAATGCGGTAGGATGCCGATGCGATACTAATCTAAATTCAAAAGAGAATATGGAAAAAGCAGAAACTCCGGCTCTCGACCTGATTGCCACGAATTTCGGTACAGTGAAAGGGCAGGTCTACGATTTGGCGGTACTTCCCTGGGGAGCGACCGAACCCCACAATTATCATCTTCCTTACATGACGGACTGCATTCTGTCGCACGATGTGGCCGTCGATGCCGCACGGTTGGCCTATGAGCGTGCGGGGGTGCGGTGTATGGTGATGGCTCCGGTGCCTTTCGGTGCACAGAATCCGGGGCAGAAACGGCTACCGTTTTGCGTGCATACACGCCTGACGACGCAGGAGGCCATTCTCCGCGACATCGTGTCGTCGCTTTATGTGCAGGGCTTCCGTCGTCTGGCCATTGTCAACGGGCACGGCGGAAACAATTTCAAGGGCATGATTCGTGATTTGGCATTCGACTATCCGGATTTTCTGATAACCTGTTCCGACTGGTTTGCCATTATTCCGACTGCCGGCTATTTTGACGAACGTATTGACGACCATGCTGGCGAACAGGAAACCTCTGTCATGATGCACTATCATCCGGAACTTGTCGACCTGTCGATGGCCGGCAGCGGCATGTCGCATCCTTTTGCGGTCGATTCGCTGAACCGCAAGGTGGCTTGGACTCCGCGCCGTTGGGACAAGTCGTCGGACGACACCGGAATCGGCGATCCGCGCAAATCCACTGCTGAAAAGGGTGCGCGCTATGCCGCCGCCGTTGCCGATGCGCTTGCCACGCTGTTTGTGGAACTGACTACGCAACCGCTTTACGACAGATAGCAGTACGCACAATAAAAAAACAGGCACCGCCCTTTTGATGGTTTCAGAAGGGCGGTGCGTTGTTTTTATGCTGATTCCGGTTAGCGTTTCAGCCGCAGTTCGTAGAGGTCGTTGCGGCGGTCTTTCAGGTTCTTGACGCTACCGTAGGTGTGAAGTTGCGTAAGCAGGTCGAGGTCGACGTCCGAAACCAGAATCATTTCCGTGTTAGGCGTAGCTTCGGCTCTTGTTCCGTCGGTAGGGAACGCAAAATCGCAAGGGGTGAACACGCCCGATTGTGCATACTGGATGTCCATATTGTGGACACGGGGCAGGTTGCCGACGCTTCCGGCGATGGCAACGAAGCACTCGTTCTCGATGGCGCGGGCATGGGCGCAGACGCGGACGCGGGAATAGGCGTTCTGCGTGTCGGTGAGGAACGGAACGAAAAGTATCTGCATGCCGTCGTTGGCCATCAGGCGGGACAGTTCCGGGAATTCCACATCGTAGCAGATGAGTACGCCGATTTTTGCGCAGTCGGTGTCGAATGTCTGTATGCGGCGTCCGCCACTGAGACCCCAGCTTTTGATTTCGTCGGGAGTGACATGGATTTTTTCATACATCTCATAGGAACCGTCGCGGCGGCATAGGAAGCCCACGTTGTAGAGGCGTCCGTCTTCCTTGACGAGCGGCATACTGCCGGTGATGATGTTGATGTTGTAGCTGATGGCAAGTTTGATGAACCGTTCGCGTATTTCGTTGGTATATTGTGCCAGTCCGCGAATGGCGTCCGATTCGCCTTCATCGTTGAAGCGGGCCATCAGCGGAGCGTTGAAGTATTCCGGGAAAAGAATGAAGTCGCTCTGGTAGTCGGAAACGGCATCAACGAAATATTCCACCTGCTCGAACAGGTCGTCAAGAGTGCGGTAGGGGCGCATCTGCCATTGTACAAGTCCGACGCGGACAGTGGATTTCTTTGTGATGAAGTCCTGTGTAGGCGGCTGGTAGTAGATGTTGTCCCATTGCAGCAGGCAGGCGAAGTGCTTCGATTCCTCGTCGTTCGGAAGGTAGTTGCGCATCACCTTGCGTACGTGGAAGTCGTTCGACAGCTGGAACGTGAGCACCGGGTCGAAAATTTCCTTTTGCCGCACTTTGTTGATATATTCACGTGGGCGGAGCTTGTCGGCGTATTTGTGATAGTTCGGGATGCGGCCGCCGAACATGATGGATTTCAGATTGAGTTTCTCGCAGAGGTCCTTGCGGTATTCGTACATGCGTCGTGCAAGTCGGAGACCGCGGTATTTCGGATGGATGAAAACCTCGATTCCGTAGAGAATATTGCCTTTTGGATTATGGGTGCTGAAGGTTTCGTTGCCTGTCACCTGTGCGTAGGTGTGGTCGTTTTTCACCAGGTTGTAGTCCACGATGAGCGACAGGGCGCAGCCCACAATCTGGTTGTCGACTACCGTTACAATCTGTCCTTCAGGGAAAATGTCGATAAGTTTTTTGATTTGTTCGCGTGTCCAGAACACGTCGCTGCCGTCGTTGTAGACGCGTGTAAACGATTGGGAGAGTTGCTCGTAATCCTCCATTTGGAGGTTGCGAATCATCACTTTGTTGATTTTCAATGAATCTGCCATAGTTGTATGATTCTTTATTATGTATTTCGGGCGAAATTACCTTAAATATTTGATGTGGGCAAAACTTTGTATGAAAATATCGTTGAACGGCAAGCGGCAGGCGGAAATCGCTTCCGTCTGCCGCTTGTATGTCGGGTGAGATTGCTTTTTATCGGTTGCCGGGAACCCATACTTTCTGTACCGTACCGTCTGACATCTTGATGAGGTTCAGACCCGGAGTTTCGGCCGGAAGCAGCTTGCCGTCAATGCCGTAGCGTGCCACCTCATACGGTTTCTCGCCTGCTGTCACACTTTCGATACCGGAAAAGTCAAACTCGTTGACGCTCTTGAAGTCTTTCCAGCAAGGGGCCGTCTTGTAGGCGTTTGCGCATCCTGTCGGGACGAACAGGTCGATATTATTGCTCATGAACGGGTAGAAAGGCAAATAGTCGTTGGACGTGGGCGGAACGGTTGCTTTACAGTAGATTTCTTTCAGGTTGTTGCACATAAGTGTCATGCTGGTCAGTATTTTGAGAGATGCCGGCAGTGTCAGTTTTTCAATTGTGTTATTGATGACACCAAGACTGTATGTGCCAAGTTGTTCGGTACCTTCCTTAACGCTGAACTCTGTCCTGCCCTCGGGAATAACTACCAAAGTAAGTCCGTCTTTCGAATAGAGGGCTCCTTCGTGGGATGAGTAGTTTGGGTTTGCGCTGTCCATGTTGTATTCCTGAAGTGACGGAAGGTTGTAGGCATAAAATTGTTCGAGATTCGTGATACCAGAACCCATGTTGACAGTTTCCAGCTTCAGGCAATTGAATAGGGCGTATTGTCGCAGGGTTGTGACGCTGTTCGGGAAGTTGACGGTGCGTATATCTTGGGAGTAGATGGCGGCGGGGCAAACGGTTTCTACACCATCGGGCACGTCGCAGGTTTCCACGGTATTGTCTGCTGCAAAAATGTATAGCTTTTTGCCGGAAATGTCGGTCAGGAAATTCCCTGTGTTCTTGTAGTTGGGGTTGTCGGCGGCGACTGTTACGCTATTTAATTGGTAGTTGCCCATAATGGCATTTTCGTCCAATGTAGTCAGCTGATTGCCGAATGTTATTTGTTGCAGCTCTGTGCAGTAGTAGAATGCAGTGTTTTTGACTTCCTTTACGTTCGGCATTTCAACGGATTTCAGATGTTGGTTATAGTAGAATGCACCAGTGTAAATGATTTCTGTAGTGTTCGGAGTACGGAAATCTGTCAGTGTGCTTCCAGCTGGACAATAGAAAAGTGTTTTGAGGTCTTTTGAATAGAGAATATTGTCAAGAACTGTCAGATAGGGGTTCTCGTCGGGTACGGAAATCTTTTCCAACATTTCCGGCCACTCTCTGCTGCCTTTGTAAAATGCACGGGTGGGTAGTGTCAGCTCTTTAAGGGCATCGCATTCTGTGAAAAAGAAGCCGTAGAATTGGTTGTCCTCGGCAATTAAATAGACAAAAGCTTGGTTCATATCGCAGAAATATGACTGGTCCACCGATGGGGTGCTTTCATCGTAGCCGATGATTTCAACATCGGTCATGTCCAGCTTTTGCAATTTTCCTTCTGTCGGTTCGCCATAATAGTCGGACCCTGCCATTTCCCGAAGGGTTCGGATGTCGATGGCGTTAATAGGGCCGGATACTTTCAGTTCCGTTGTGTTCCATTTGTCGTTTTCTGAGATGAGGCTTGCCAGAGTTCCGGGTTCTGTTGTTGTCACTTCCAGTTGGGCAGCCGTGCCGGAGAATGTGAATGCCATGATGGCAAAAGCGGCCAGTCCGGCTTTTTTAAAGAATGAGTAACCTTTTTCCATTTTAGTCTTAATTTAGAGGTTTGTTCCTCAAAAGTATATATATTTTACGATAGCGGCAAGAAATCAAGCACTTATTTGCCGTGTGCACATGGAAATAGATTGAGGCTTGGATGAGTGCTCCATGTTTTCTGATTTTAAGATATTACACATCGTCGGTTATAGGATTCTGGAAAAATATTCAAACGAAATGGAGTTTTTCCATGTAGAATTCTGTATATTTGTAAAGTACACCAATTATGTGGCATGCTTAGTTGGTAAAACGTCGGAAATCCGGTTAAATATAGTGTAATATGTCTCAAAAGCAGAATAATTCAGGAATAGTGTATGTGCTTACTAATCCGGTAATGCCGGGATTGGTTAAAATTGGTATGACTACAAGGGATAATTTGGACGCAAGGATGAAAGAACTCTATGGAACCGGAGTCCCTGTTCCTTTTGAATGTAAATATGCTTGTAAGGTAAAATCATCTGACTGTGCTAAAATTGAGAAAGCTCTACATGCAGCTTTTGCTCCAAATCGTATTAATGCAAATCGTGAATTTTTTCAAATCAAGCCTGAACAAGCAATGGCAATTCTGGAATTGTTTAATCGCGAAGATGTTACACAGGAAATTACAGAAGAGATAGATAATGATTTAACATCAGAAGACAAGTCTGCAACAGAAAAAATCAATTCTTCTCGTCGGCCTCCTCTAAATTATTTTGATATGGGTATGAAGAAGGGGGATATCCTGACTTTTACAAAAGATCCTGAAATAGAAGTTTCTATAATTGATGAGAAAAAAATTATGTATAAAGGTGAAACATATTCGTTGACCGGTATTACAAAGAAATTATTAAATCTATCTCATGCTATTCAACCAACTGGATATTGGACGTATGAAGGAAAGAATTTAAGAGATATTTATGACGAAACTTATACATTAGAAGATTAAACATGAGTACCGAGTCACAAAACATTGAATTCAAAGAAAATTGGCGAGATGAATATCTGAAATGGATATGCGGTTTTGCAAATGCACGGGGTGGAAAACTTTATGTAGGTATAAAAGATAATGGTGAGGTATGCGGTGTGCAAGATGCAAAAAAGCTAATGGAGGATATCCCCAACAAAGTTCGTGATATGCTTGGTATTTTGGTTGATGTTAACTTAAAAGCGGAAGATAATAAACGGTATTTAGAAATTGTAACGGAGGCATATCCCTATCCGATAAATTTTCGTGGTAAGTATTATTTGCGAAGTGGTGCGACTAATCAAGAATTGAAAGGAGTCGTGCTCGACCGCTTCATGTTGCGCAAACAAGGAAAGAGCTGGGATGGGGTGCCTGTGCCATATTTGAAAGAGGAGGATTTGGATAATGCTACGTTTGATTTGTTTCGTAAATATGCTAAACGAAGTGGACGTATGGATGAGGTGGACTTGGTGGATGATAATCATGGACTTTTGGAAAAACTTCGGCTTTTTGAAGGCCATTATTTGAAGCGTGCGGCAGCTTTGTTGTTTCATCCTGACCCTGAGCGGTATGTGGCTGGAGCTTTTGTGAAAATAGGTTTCTTTCGTGATGGTATGGACTTGGTTTATCAGGACGAAGTCCATGGTAATTTGTTTCAGCAAATTGCGAAGTTGATGGATTTGCTGTGTACCAAATATATGAAAGCTATCATAACTTATGAGGGCCTTCAACGTGTAGAAACATTGCCAGTGCCAAAGGAGGCATTACGTGAAGCGTTGTTGAATGCTTGTATCAATAAAGATTATGCCGAGCCTTCTCCTATACAAATCCGCGTATATGAAAATAAATTGGAAATTGTAAATGGTGGTGTCCTGCCAGATGGATGGACTGTGGAAACTTTACTTTCTTCGCATCGCAGTTTTCCTTACAATCCGGATATAGCCAATACGTTCTTTCGTTCTGGGGAGATTGAAGCATGGGGACGTGGTATTGAACGTATTATAATGGCTTGCAAGAACGATGGCTTTTCAACTCCAGAATTCCGATATGATGCTTCGGGCATTTGGACTATATTCAATTTTGATTATCCAGAGAGGGCCGCTGTTCCAAATACCATACAAAAGGCTATACAAAAAAACATACAAAAGCTTACAAAACAGCAGAGCAGTATTTTGGCATATTTGAGTGAGCATCCGAATGCTACTCGAAAAGAATTATGTGAGCAGATTCCCAATGCGACATTGGGTGGCGTTATTCACAATTTGGCTCGTCTTCAGGAACTTGGTCTGTTGAAGCGAGTAGGTGGTAGAAAACAAGGCTATTGGCAGATTGTTGAATAGAAATTAGAATTGGAAGGTATGGGGTGGTTATGGGGAGAGCTGACCCGCTTCTTCCTGTTTAGGCTGTCTAAAATTTATGCTTGATTGAAAATCCCTCAGATTTTTACGTTGACCCTTTACTATACCTATGTTCGCCGCTGATGGGGGCGGGCATTATGAACAAAAAAGCTTCGGAAATTTTCCGAAGCTTTTCGCGGTGCGGACGGGACTCGAACCCGCGACCCCATGCGTGACAGGCATGTATTCTAACCAGCTGAACTACCGCACCATTGATAGCTGCTTGTTTCAGTTAGCGAGTGCAAAGATAGGGCGATTTTTTCGATTGTGCAATAGTTCTGCGAAAAAAATATTAAAAAAGTTTCGTTTTGTCGGTTCTTGTTGCCGGGAAAGGCGGGAATTTTGTATTTTTACTACCCGAAAAATCCTTACATGAAATCATTGTATAGAAATATGAAAAGTATAGGCAGAATTTGTATGACGCTGTTGCTGACGTTGGTGTCGGTGGCAGTTGTGAAGGCAAGCACCGTCGACACGCTTGCCGTTGAGAGTAAGGCGATGAACAAGAAAGTGGACGTAACGGTAGTGGTCCCCGACAATGTGAAGGAAGGACAGCGGTTGCCGGTGGTCTATCTGCTTCACGGTTATGGCGGCAACCATTTGGACTATCTCAGCCGTACGGACGTGCGTGAATTTGCCGACCGCTTGGGACTTATCGTAGTGATGCCCGACGGTGATACGAGCTGGTATTTCGACAGTCCGATTGATTCGACTTACCGTTACGAAACGTTTGTTTCCAAGGAACTTGTCAGCTATGTCGACGGGCATTATCCTACACGCGCCAGTTGGTCTGGCCGTGCCATCACGGGGCTGAGCATGGGCGGACACGGTGCGCTGTATCTGGCGATGCGCCATCAGGATGTTTTCGGAGCAGCCGGTTCGATGAGCGGCGGCGTGGATTTTCGTCCGTTCCCGGAGAAGTGGGACATCAAGAAGCGGTTGGGAACCCTTGAAGAATATCCTGAAAATTGGAACAAGAATACGGTCATGGCCCAACTCCATTTGCTGAAGGGCAAAAATCTGCAATTGATTTTCGACTGCGGTACGGAAGACTTTTTCTATGAAGTGAACTGCAAGCTGCATGAAGAACTTGCAAAGTTGAAGATTCCGCACGAATTCACTTCCCGTCCCGGCAATCATAACTGGGATTACTGGAAACGTTCGCTCCGCGACCATCTCTTTTTCTTCAGCGATTATTTCAACTCGAATCCCAAACGTCTTGTTACGTTTTTTTAACCAAATAGTTTGGCGTAGCCAATAAGTGCCGTTGGGCGTGTCAATTGTAAGAATTTGGCGCGCCCGACGGTTTTTATGGGGTTGACTGTCGGGTAATTGTGGCAAAATGACAGATTGTGTCGTGGCAGTGTCGGCAGCGACCGTTTGCAATGTGTCAAATTGCCAACTTTTATTCTTATCTTTGCGTAGGATCTGAATTGCAGATTGTTTTTGGTTTAAAAATAACGTCAAAAGAAAGAATGGCAAGACCTAAAATACTCATCATCTACACAGGCGGCACGATAGGCATGATCCAAAATCCCACGACGGGTTCGCTGCAGCCTTTCGACTTTACACATCTGATTGACAACGTACCCAAGATAGAGAAACTCGACTATGAAATCAACAATATTCAGTTTCATCCTCCCATCGACTCTTCCAACATGGTGCCCGACCGCTGGGTGGAAATAGCTTCCAGCATCGAGGACAACTATGCCAACTATGACGGCTTTGTCGTGCTTCACGGTACGGACACGATGGCCTATACGGCTTCGGCGTTGAGTTTCATGCTGGAAAATCTTCATAAGCCGGTCATCATCACCGGTTCGCAGCTCCCGATTGGCGAAGTGCGTACCGACGGCGAAGAAAATCTTATCACGGCCTTGCAGATTGCCGCCGCTGTCGATGCCAACGGTGCGCCGATGGTGCAGGAAGTGGCTATTCTTTTTGAGGACTATCTGTGGCGCGGAAACCGCAGCACGAAGATGAGCGCCGACTATTTCAATGCCTTCAAGAGCAACAACTATCCCTATCTGGCTAAAATCGGATTGGGTATCCAGTTCCACGAAGAGGCTTTGTGGCGGATGCAGGCGCGGCGGCCGTTGAAAGTGCAGT
>ULSN01069755.1_pt1 | contig 35049 bp, 34 predicted proteins | sample 1956771 | NCBI WGS metagenome assembly ULSN01 (sample SAMEA4835709, study PRJEB28245) | human gut metagenome | biome: gut microbiome; material: fecal sample | place: Denmark | collected 2008
AATGCAGAATTTCGGAACATTTGTAAGAACTGCCAATGTCGCATAGGAAGTAGCAATAATAAAAAATCTGTCGCGGAATGGATGCTTTGCCTTTATGCCAGCACAGCCCAACATTAAAGAACCGGCAACCGGAAGATACTGTATGTAATCGTCAAACTCGAGCCGTTTGTTGCTTCCCCGTATATCTATCACGTTGTTTGTGATGTCACGGCTACCGTTTCTGATGAAACCAGGGGCAAGCGCAACCGCACCGGCACCTATTAAAGATGCGGGAAGGATTGTTTGTCGCCATTTAAACTCATAGTTTCCAAGACCTCTGTTTTTTACGGACAATGAATCACAATCAGCCTGTTGCCCGTACGCGTTCATTGGCAGAATTACTGTCATAGTAACTGCCAGAATTAAATTTTTGACATCCATGAAATTTGCTTAGCCTCACCAGTTCCTGCTCGGCTTAATATTAGGTTGGTACTGAAACGTGGAACCATATGCCAACATCCTCTTGTACAGACAATATGTCTTAACTCGAAAATGGAGACAGCAGCCCCATGCAAACCCCATGGAGAACTATCATGCCAGAATCTTGTTATCAGTTTTAAAGTTTCCTACGCTTTATTACAGAAAGATGAAGACACAACGTTTCTTTGAATAACTATATAATGTTCGTTCTTTACATTTTTATCACGTGATTAAGGGGATTAGACACAGAGAAACAGAAACGTGGAACTACACATCGTACACTCCTCTGTAAAAGGCGGTAGGAAAGCCCCTGATAACGGAATGGAGACGGTAGCCCCACGCATATACGCGGAGAACCATCATGCCAATCTTGTTATCTGGTTAAAGTTTCCTACGCTTTATTACAGCAAGACATAGACACAACGCTTCTTTTTATCCTCAAAAATATTACATCGTAACCGATGTTGTAAGTTTATACCATAAGCAATGCATTTTAGGTTTATACTGATACCTCACAAAGTGAGTACTTTTATCTTATCGGCGGCAAAGATAATGCAAGGCGAGTGCAACAGCAAGACGGGAAAACGAAGTTTTACCAGACTTGACATTGCCGAATCGAAGCTTATCTTATACAAAGATAATGCAAACGAGAGGAAAAAGAGCTCGCTCCTAATTTCCCGAGTGCAGCTTAGCTTCTGCAAAGATAATGCAAACGAGAGGAAAGAGAGCTCGCTCTTTATTTCCCGAGTGCAGCATATCTTCTGCAAAGATAGCATATTTTATTGATAAACAGAAAACAAATCCACGATAACACGTCGGGATGCATGTAAGTATAGTATTATGGAGAAATAGAACGATATATGATAAGATGCGAAAAAACAATCGGCTTGTATATCAGACAACATCAGGCACGATGGTCATGCTTATGGAAGGACTTAATTAGGCAAAGCAGGCAATACTCCGTATTTCTCCCTTGCATTTACCTTACAGTTATGCTGGCATGTATATATTTTAAATGATAAAAGAAAGAATACAGTAATGCGGTCGATTAACAATAACTTATACAAACCTCGATAGAAAACACAATAAATATTCTTAATACTAAGATTTTGATTTTAAGTTAAACAACATGAGAAATTTAACATACTGGACTTTCTTATTTAAGGTATAAATTCCTGTCAGCAGCCATTTTGCATCACTCATAATACTGTTTTAAACCATCATATACCATATGAATATGCATGATAAAGCCTTTATCACAATATGAAATACGCTATTTGATGTCTCAGGAAAGGCTGTATCAGCATACAGGAAAGGCTTTTTCGGTCTGCGGAAAAGCCTTTTCGGCAACGTCAGCCGATGGAGATTAAGCCATAGTTTAATATAAGCGACTGATAATCATGAATGATAACACGTTATGAATTTTCACGTCAGAATCTTCCAAATGTATTTTATGTGTAATTCCGAGAGTTTTGGCGACATGAAAAATACATATGCACGGATTTTAATTATCAATATGACAACTAAAACGAATGCAAATGTTAATGCTATTGTACATGAATAATGCCTTATCTATATCCTCATACTTATACGGACATGACAGTCCATACATAATGCAAGACAGCAGAACGGCACACCCGTAACACGCGGAAATCAATCATAGCTGCCGTCATGCGAGGAGCTTACACAGCAAGGCTCGTGTTGAGCAGGTTCTCATCCGTACTTAATACACGCAGTCTGTATTTGCCGTTATAGGATATACGCATCAGTTTCTGAGCCTCATGTTCGTTTGGAGATATGCCAAGAGCCACATGTCCCATTGTGCATCTCAAATTAAGTTCCACGCAAGGATGTATCTTAAAACCGTCACCTGCCTTGTCTGCCACAATCATCATGTCTATACCAAAAGGACCCTTATAAGACTCTCCGGTCAAATCACCCATACGAGAAATTACCATATCGGCAAGCCTGTCTATAACCTCTAATCCGACGTAACGTCCCATCATTTTACGTTTTTCATTCTCTGTGGCGAGTATGCTGCCTGCGTATGCGCCATTAACGGTGCGAAACAAGGACAGTCCGCGATATTCCGCCATACCGTTCTCACCAATGCAGAACTCCATGCCGAAGTCCATCACTTTGTCATAATACGGCTCTACCATTATGCCTCCCTGCCTGGAAATCACATTGCGGCACCATCCGGAAAGCGGACACTCAGCCATGCCTTCAACATATCTCACACCTCGTCCGCTACTGCTCCACGGTGCTTTAAGCACACTTCTGCCATTACGGACAAGTTCCGCGTTCATTTCCTCCATCGTCGTGAAATAGCGGCTTTTTCCCACAAAAATGCTGTCTGTCTCACAAAGCCACGGCAACAGATGTTCCGACGCAAATTTGCGGTTACTCATATTACGGATACTTTCCAACGTATTGTCATCCGGCAGAAGTGGAAGTAAGTCAGGATTCGAGGCTACCAATTGTCTTTTAAGGGTACTGTCCCACCCCCACGGTTCTATCGATAAACTGTGAGAACCGTCAAAACGCATGTTACGGAGATTGTCGGGTGTGATAAATACAACATCCGACGCATACTTCCTGACATGCCTCAAAGACTCAAGTGCCGATTCAATATCATCTACAAGCACAAAATCTCCGTCTTCCGCCGTGAACGCAGGAATGAAACCAAGATCACGCCGAAGCCCGCGTGCAGCATGAGGTGACGTGAACATTCCATCACCATAAGCCATCACAATATCGTGTTCCGGATTAAAAACATGCAATTTCATATACAAATACGATTCTAAATGTTACAGGAAAAGCTGTCACAAACATACAGTACATGCCCGCAAAACCGGCAATCCGTATAAAGTTCTTACCGTGTCTTTACCTCCTTCTGGAAGATATGCGATGCCAAAATGTATGCCCACTCCTGCCTGTTCATTCTTACAAGATCTTTTCCCGACTGCAAAATTAATTCAATTTTTTGTGGCACGAAAATATAATACCGCCAATCAGTGTTGTTGAATATCATTTATACAATTGTCATAAAGAAGAAAGTGGAAATATGGGATTATGCGATAACAGTGACAAATCTAAATTACGTACCGCATTTAATACACATAATCAGACGGCATATAATCCTAACATAAACACGCCCTGAAAACACTTTAAACAACTTGGCGTAAACAATCATGGTTCAATCAGATACGAATATGAATGTTGCACAAATATTACAATATGTGCAACCTGGCGGCATTCATACACACATATATAATAATGAGGACGGCAAATAATAAATAATAAATAAAAAATGACATAATTTGTAATATAGAGTTTGCAAATTATAGAAATATATATTATCTTTGCAAAGATAATGCGAGCGATGCGGAAGAACTCAAATGAAGGACGCAAAAACCACATTTCAGGCATCCGCAAACGCGGCATATGAGCGTCGTCGGCAATAAAGTACAACCTTGCATGGCGACATGGAAACACTATAAAAACGCGAAATGGAAGAATTCTTCAAAACACACGCATATCTCATCGAACATACAAACGCTCCGGTACGCCGTTCGCTGATGGACGAGATTGACTGGAACAGCCGTATGATTGGTATCAAAGGGACGCGCGGCGTCGGGAAGACAACATTCCTGCTACAATATGCAAAGGAAAACTTTGACACGAAAGACCGCCAGTGTCTGTACGTGAATATGAATAACTTCTATTTCCAGAGCCGTGGAATATCAGACTTCGCAGGCGACTTCTATCATGGAGGCGGCAGAGTACTGCTGATAGACCAGGTGTTCAAACAGCCTGACTGGAGCAGCGAACTGCGCAAATGCTATGACAATTATCCGGGACTGAAGATTGTGTTTACCGGCTCGAGCGTAATGAGACTGAAAGAAGAGAACCCAGAACTGAACGGGATTGTGAAAAGCTACAATCTGAGAGGATTCTCCTTCAGGGAGTTCATAAATCTTATGACGGGGCTGAACCTGCCGATATACAGCCTTGAGGACATTCTGCACAGTCACGAACAGATAGAGAAAGCAATACTCTCACAGGTAAGTCCGATGAAATTCTTTCCGGACTATATTCACCACGGATTCTATCCTTTCTTTCTCGAGCATCGCAACTATTCGGAGAATCTGCTCAAAACGATGAACATGATGACCGAAGTGGACATTCTGCTGATAAAACAGATAGACCTGAAATATCTCACCAAAATAAAGAAACTGTTCTATCTGCTGGCGATGGAGGGTCCCAAAACGCCGAATATAAGCAATCTTGCAAATGAGATAGAGACAAGCCGCGCCACAGTGATGAACTACATCAAATATCTGGCAGACGCACGTCTCATAAACATAATATATCCTCCTGGAGGCATGTTCCCGCAGAAACCGGCAAAGGTGATGATATATAATACGAATCTCATGCATGCCATATACCCCATAAAAGCTGAAATGCAGGATCTTATGGAGACATTCTTTGTGAACTCGCTATGGAAAAGCCATACGGTCAGCCAGAGCAGTAAAGAACAGATATATCACATAGACGACAAGCTGAGATTCAGAGTCTGCGATGCTACAAGCGACAGCAGAATACGCTATAAATCGAATATTTTCTACGCAAGATATAACACAGAAATAGGAAAAGAAAACCAGATACCATTATGGCTGTTTGGTTTCCTGTACTAAATATTAAATATACATTAACATTTTATCTATAAAACAAAATGGCTAAAGAAAAAAAGTTTATCACATGTGATGGTAATGAAGCTGCCGCTCACGTGAGCTATATGTTCAGTGAAGTGGCTGCCATCTACCCCATCACTCCGTCGTCACCCATGGCAGAACATGTGGACGAATGGGCTGCAAGGGGCCGCAAGAACCTCTGGGGACAAACAGTAAGCGTACAGGAAATGCAGTCGGAAGGCGGTGCCGCCGGTGCCGTACACGGTTCACTGCAGGCAGGTGCACTTACAACCACATTCACTGCCTCACAGGGATTGCTGCTAATGATTCCCAATATGTACAAAATTGCCGGAGAGATGCTGCCGTGCGTATTCAACGTATCGGCGCGTACGCTGGCTTCACACTCATTATGTATCTTCGGTGACCATCAGGACGTGATGGCTTGTCGTCAGACAGGATTTGCCATGTTCTGCTCCGGTTCCGTACAGGAGGTTATGGATCTGTCTGCCGTTCCTCATCTGGCAACACTCAAGACCGATGTTCCTTTCATCAACTTCTTTGACGGATTCCGTACATCTCACGAATACCAGAAGATTGAAGTCATCGATCAAGATGAGATTGCAAAGCTTGTAGACCCGGCTGAAATAAAACGCTTCCGCGACCGCGCCCTTTCTCCGGAACGTCCGGTGACACGTGGTACAGCAGAGAATCCGGAGACTTTCTTCACTCATCGTGAAGCATGCAACATGGCTTATGACAAGGTTCCGGAAGTGGTGGAATACTATCTTGGTGAAATAAGCAAGATTACAGGACGCGAATATCACCTCTTCTCTTATTATGGAGACAAAGAAGCCGACCGCGTAATAATCCTCATGGGTTCTGCTACAGAGGCAGCACGCGAGGCAATCGACTATCTGAACAGGAATGGCGAGAAGGTGGGTATGGTAAGCGTACACCTGTATCGTCCGTTCAGTGTAAAGCACCTGCTTGCAGCAGTGCCTAAGACAGCTAAGAAGATAGCCGTACTCGACCGCACAAAGGAACCCGGAGCTGAAGGCGAACCGCTTTATCTCGATGTGAAGAGTGCGTTCTACGATGTTGAGGATCGTCCTGTTATTGTAGGCGGACGTTACGGACTCGGTTCAAGCGACACCACACCGGCAAAGATTATATCCGTGTTCAACAATCTGAAACTGGATACACCGAAGAACCATTTCACTGTAGGCATCGTAGACGATGTCACCTTCACCTCACTACCTGAAGTAGAAGAGATTCCTATGGGTGGCGACGGTATGTTTGAAGCTAAGTTCTACGGTCTTGGAGCAGACGGAACTGTAGGTGCTAACAAGAACTCTGTGAAGATTATCGGTGACAACACAGACAAGCACTGTCAGGCTTACTTCTCTTACGACTCAAAGAAATCAGGTGGATTCACATGCTCTCACCTGCGTTTCGGTGATGCGCCGATACATTCCACTTATCTGGTGAACACCCCCAATTTCGTGGCATGTCATGTTCAGGCATACCTGCACATGTACGACGTAACACGCGGACTTCGCAAAAACGGAACATTCCTTCTGAACACAATCTTTGACGGACAGGAACTTGTTAACTTCATTCCAAATAAAGTAAAGAGGTATTTCGCCCAGAACAATATCACGGTTTACTACATCAACGCTACAAAAATCGCGCAGGAAATCGGACTGGGTAACAGAACAAACACAATCCTTCAGAGTGCATTCTTCCGCATAACAGAGGTTATTCCAATAGACCTTGCCGTTGAGCAGATGAAGAAATTCATTGTTAAATCATACGGAAAGAAAGGTCAGGATATTGTAGATAAGAATTATGCGGCTGTTGATCGCGGTAACGAATACAAACAGCTGACGGTTGAAGCCGCATGGGCAAATCTTGCTGATGATGATGTAAAAGAAAGCGACGCTCCGGCATTCATAAAAGAACTGGTGCATCCTATCAATGCACAGGCAGGTGATTTGCTTAAGGTTTCAGATTTTGTTAAACACGGTACTGTTGACGGAACATGGGCTACAGGTACAGCCGCATATGAAAAACGCGGCGTTGAGGCTTTCGTACCGACATGGAATCCAGATAATTGTATACAGTGTAACAAATGTGCATATGTATGTCCGCACGCTGCAATACGTCCGTTCGTTCTCACCGACGAAGAATTGAAAGGTGTTGACATCCCGACAATTACGATGAAGGTTCCAAAGCCTATGGCAGGTATGCACTTCGCTATCGAGCCGTCTGTTCTCGATTGTCTTGGCTGCGGAAACTGTGCTGACGTTTGTCCTGGAAATCCGAAGCTCGGCAAGGCTCTTACAATGGTTCCGTTCAATCCGGATGCAGAGGATATGAAGAAGGCTGCCTCCGACTGGAATTATCTCGTAAAGAACGTAACTTCCAAACAACATTTGGTTGACATCAAGTCAAATGTCAAGAACTCTCAGTTCGCACAGCCGTTGTTTGAATTCTCTGGTGCATGCGCCGGATGTGGTGAGACTCCTTACGTAAAACTTGTTTCGCAGCTCTTCGGAGACCGTGAAATGATAGCCAACGCAACAGGATGTTCTTCCATCTACTCTGCGTCTATACCGTCTACACCTTATTGTACAAACGAGAAAGGTCAGGGTCCTGCATTCGACAACTCGCTCTTCGAGGATTTCTGCGAATTCGGAATGGGTATGGTTCTCGGAAACAAAAAGATGAAAGAACGCGTGTCAATGCTGTTCAAAGATGTTATTTCTCAGGAAAACACTCCAGAGGAATTCAAGGCTCTTGCAGAGCAGTGGATTGAACAGAAGGAGAATGCAGATGAGACAAAACGTCTTGCTGAACTTATCAAACCATACATTGCACAGGGTGTTGAGGCAGGATGTCCGATATGCAAAGAGCTTAAGACACTTGAGCATTATCTTGTAAAACGCAGCCAGTGGATTATCGGTGGTGACGGTGCTTCTTATGATATCGGTTATGGCGGTCTCGACCATGTGATAGCAAGTGGCGAGGATGTAAATCTGCTTGTACTTGACACGGAGGTTTATTCAAACACCGGCGGTCAGTCATCAAAGGCAACTCCGCTTGGCGCTATCGCACAGTTTGCAGCACAAGGAAAGCGTATACGCAAGAAAGACCTTGGACTTATTGCGACAACTTACGGTTATGTATACGTGGCTCAGGTTGCTATGGGCGCAGACAACGCACAGTGTCTCAAAGCAATACGTGAGGCAGAGGCATATCCGGGTCCGTCACTTGTGATTGCATATGCACCATGTATAAACCACGGACTCAAGATTAAAGGTGGTATGGGACGTTCACAGGCAGAGGAAGGACGTGCAGTAGAATGCGGCTACTGGCATCTCTGGCGTTACAACCCACAGCTTGCAGAGGAAGGAAAGAATCCGTTCACACTTGATTCAAAAGAACCGGACTGGAGCAAATTCCGTGACTTCCTCCTTGGAGAGGTTCGTTATCTTTCTGTACAGAAAGCATATCCGAATGAGGCAGACGAACTCTTCAGCGAGGCTGAACGCATGGCAAAACTGCGTTATCAGAGCTATGTACGCAAGTCAAAAGAAGACTGGTCTGAAAAGATCTGATTCCTATCAATTTAAAATAAACGCCCGGTTGAATTTACCGGGCGTTTATTTTTTTCATTAACGGATACATTTCCTTTTACACATAATAACGTTATATAAAGCCAGCAGGTTTCATGCCGAGCGGAAACATTTATTCTTGTACAAAAATAAAAGGCTTTATTTTGTATTATATATAACTTACACTAACTTTGCAGCATGATTTATCCTAAGACATTTGAACACAAAATTGGATTTGATGAAATACGTACACTTCTACGTGAACGTTGTCTGAGCACTCTTGGAAAAGAAAAGATTGACGACATGAGTGTTTCTACAAATCCTACGATAATGAACGAATGGTTACAGCAAGTGAAAGAATTCCGTCTTCTTCAAGAACAGGCTGATGATTTTCCTATGCAATTTTTCTTTGACGTAAGGGAGTCTGTCGCACGCTTACGCCTTGAAGGGACCCATTTGAACGAAGATGAATTATTCGACCTCAAACGCTCTCTGGAAACAATATACAACATTGTCAACTATCTCAACCGAGGTGAAGATAACAATGACAATGAGCCCAATACATATTTATATCCTGCATTACACAGGCTTGCCACAGATGTAATAACATTTCCGCAACTTATAAAGCGCATAGATAACATACTTGATAAATTTGGCAGAATAAAGGACAGCGCGTCTGCCGAACTGCAAAACATCCGTCAAGAACTTGCACGCACAGAAGGTGGAATATCAAAAACATTAAACAGAATATTACGTTCTGCGCAAAGCGATGGAGTTGTTGACAAAGACGTCACACCTACCATGCGTGACGGAAGACTCGTAATACCTGTAACACAAGGGCTCAAACGTAAAATAAAAGGTATCGTTCACGATGAGTCCGCATCCGGTAAGACGGTCTTTATCGAACCTACAGAAGTCGTAGAAGCGAATAACCGGATAAGAGAACTTGAATCGGAAGAACACCGCGAAATAATACGCATACTGACAGAGTTTTCAAAAGAAATACGCCCACACGTAAAGTCAATGCTCGAATCATACAAATTTCTTGCAACAATTGATATGATTCATGCGAAAGCAGAGCTTGCGAGAAAAATCAACGGATTCGAGCCTGTAGTTGGACCAAAGCCGGAGATAGACTGGATACAGGCAATTCATCCTTTATTAAAAATATCTTTGGAAAAACAAGATAAAAAGGTTGTACCTTTAGACATTACAATAACAAATGACAAGCGTATACTTATAATTTCAGGTCCTAATGCCGGCGGCAAATCCGTCTGTCTGAAAACAGTAGGATTATTGCAGTATATGCTGCAATGCGGACTTTCCATTCCTGTCGGAGAACGTTCGCATACAGGAATATTCAAAAATATTCTTATCGACATAGGTGATGAACAAAGCATAGAAGACGACTTGAGTACGTATTCCAGCCATCTGACCAACATGAAGAACATGATGAAATATGCTGACGGAAACACTCTGCTTCTGATTGATGAGTTCGGCACCGGAACAGAACCACAGATAGGAGGAGCCATCGCAGAAGCTGTGCTTAAACAATTCTGTAAGAAGCAAGCCTACGGAATAATAACAACCCACTATCAGAATCTGAAGCATTTCGCAAAAGAACATGAGGGCGTGGTGAATGGCGCAATGCTATATGACAGACATCAGATGAAGGCACTTTTCCAGTTGTCAATCGGCAATCCAGGAAGTTCGTTTGCAATAGAGATAGCCCGTAAAATAGGTCTCCCGGAGGAAGTTATACATGAGGCGAGTGAAATAGTAGGAAGCGACTACATACAAAGCGACAAGTACCTGCAGGATATTGTACGCGACAAACGATACTGGGAAAATAAACGTCAGGCAATCCATCAGCGTGAAAAAGAGTTGGACAAACTGACTGTCAAATACGAGAATGACATAACTGAAATTGAGAAAAGTCGGAAACAAATTCTCAAGAAAGCCAAAGAAGAGGCAGAAGAGTTGCTCAGACAAAGTAATAAAAACATAGAAAACACAATACGAGAAATAAAAGAATGTCAGGCAGATAAAGAAGAAACGCGTCGCATCAGAGAAGAGCTGAATTCATTTAAGGAAGAAATCAGTTCTATAGACACGCAAAAAAATGACGAATTCATCGCCAGAAAGATAAAACAGATACAGGAAAGGAAAGAACGGCACAAGAAACACAAACAGGAGAAAAGCGACAAAGAAGCACAAGCAGCGAAGAAATTGCGTGATGCGGCAAAACGCACAGACGCAGCCGAAGAGATTCTGAATGCATTCAGAAAAGGCGACACTGTAAAAATAAAAGGACTCACTTCTATTGGAACAATAGAAACAACAGACAACAAGACAGCAACAATAATATTTGGCGACATGCGTACAAAGATGCCTGTCGACAGAATTGAACATGCCTCCCAGCCGGAAAACAACAGCAAACCATCACTTAACATAAGCAGAGAAACCAGAGATGCGATAGACAACCGGAAACTGAATTTCCATCAGGATCTTGACGTCAGAGGTATGCGTGGTGACGAGGCACTCAATGCCGTTACTTATTTCATTGATGATGCCATACTTGTAGGGATGTCACGTGTAAGGATATTACACGGGAAAGGCAACGGAATACTTCGACAGCTTATACGCCAATATCTTGCAACTGTACCTAACGTATCAGACTATCATGACGAGCATGTACAGTTCGGAGGCTCCGGCATAACAGTGGTAGACATATCATAGCTTCAACACCGTCATTCAAGTACAAAAACAGGTGATGTCTGTGTGCTCTCCTGCGGTATAAAGCGGAATCCCTCATACGTGAATCCGCGCAGAGCATCAGCATCATCCAACCTGTTTTTAATTGCAAAACGAGTCATTTCCCCACGACACATTTTCGCGTATACCACAACTGTTTTAAGCTTCCCTCCCTTACAAACGTAAAACTCCGGTCTGACAACTGTAATCTCACGTTTCACCTTACTCCAATTGAAAAGTCTGTGCATCTCCGAGCTTGCGAGGTCGAGCAAGACACCGTCGTCATTTTTTACAGACTCTATAAACACATCAGTCAATCTTGCCTTCCAATAGTCGAACATTGAACATCCGTTGTCAGGCAAAACAACATCTCCTTCCAGACGATAACATTTTATCATATCAAGAGGTCTGAGCAATCCGTAAAGAAAAGACGTAATCCACAGATGACCTCCCGCAAACTTGAAATCTTCTTTTGTAAAATCTGATGTTCCGAGGTGTTTATAGACGACTCCGTTATATGCAAGAATCGCCTGCAACTCATTGTCATGTTCTGTAAAACGCATAAAACGGAGTTTGTTCTCACCCGCAATAGCCGCATTGCATTTCAATATTCCTGCCAGCTCATCCTCACTATAAGCCGACATCTGCATGGCGTTTGCCAACGCCTCATCCTTGAAAAGCGGTGATGTGTTTTCTTTCGGCACATAATTGCATTCCGCTCTCATCTCTTTCGCCGAACCTATCATTATCTGCATATCGTTCAATATTTAATTTACAGTCAAGCTGTCACCGGATGATTTAACAGTATCACCGGATGATTTTCGTTTTACAACAACAGTTGTGTCTTTTTTAAAGTGCCCGTGCTTCTTGCCTTGCATAACAGAGTCGGTTATCGTGCTGTCTGTTACAGCCTTGAAAATGCTATGGTCGCTTTGTTCAAGGAATCTGAGATAAGACCGGTAAATATGGCTCGAATAAGCCTTGAATATATTGTTTGCGAACAATATATCGGTTATTTTGTTTTCCGACACGTATTTCCTCATATTCTTAGTGAAATATCTTGAGTCAATGACATGTATCTCCTCAAAAGAGAAGAACAGGAATCCAGGCAGGGCATTTCCGAAACTGTCTTTAAGTATAATAAGCCTGCGACCATTATGAACAGACGTCCTCACCACAGTTATTTTTGTATCTCCGCCCATAAATGTACAGTATGCCCCACCGTTTCCGTCGCGGTATCGGAAGAAGAATCTGCTCTTGAAAGGCTTGCCCTCTCCTATCACCCGATAATTCTTGTCAATAGTATAGTTGGTGTATGTCGTTGTGTATTTGACATCACGCGGTTCATAGTATACAAAATCCTCAGGCGCATTCTTTATAGATATGTCCTTTGAATATCCGTACATACTACCCACATAGCCTCTCACTACTTTACGGTCATAGTGTGACAAATCCTTGAAAGGCACTCCAGCCACCTGTGCAAAGCGTCCGGCGGCATAATATGCTCCGAGCGGTGCCCAGTGATGGTCAGTACGTAGAAATATGTCTTCCGAAACATGCTTGCCCAAAACATTATATATATCCACCGGTTTCACTCCGTCAGACAGATGAGAGAATATGTTGTTTATGACCGGACGCTGGGCTGTTGTCACCTTTCTTGCCCTCGGAGGACAATAATATTCCACAGCCGTAGGTATGACCATGCAGTACACGTTCACCTTGTCACCGAACACCTCCTTATATTTATTTGCCGCATTGGCATAACCTGTACCGCCTTTAGCCGTACCTCCGAAAGCCATCAACGCCCTTGTCTTATCACCGGTACCGACAATTATTATTCCGGCATTTGCAATCTTGGCGTTTTCATTATCCGTCGTACCATTCACAAACTCTTCCTCTTCCGGTGCGGCTGCCATATCAGCACCGATAGTCTTTTGTGCGGACGAAGGAGCAGGTTCTGATGCATGAAACTTTATATTATCGTCAGACATGACAAGAGCCTGAGCGTCTTTCACATGCATGCTTGCCGTCATAAAAACATCCCTGAACGGTTCGCTGTCGCTGAACCATGAAGAAACAGCCTTTGTATAGGCTCCGCTTTTCAATTTATCAATAGAAAATTCCGGAAAAACGGCAAGCTCACGTTTCTCCAGTTCCGAATATCTGCTTCTTGGAAATGTTGCGAATACAATTGTAAGCGAACCGAACACCAAAACGATGAAAAATATGTAAACTCTTGAAAATCTCATATTCCTACATTAAATATATTACATCAGCCGACAACATATCAATAGTCTGTCACACGCATGAACCCTATCTGTTTAAAATCATGAACCGATACATTTCATCACATTATTCTCAGATAAGCGTTGCTCGTTGACTCCAGACTTGCATGAAATATATTGTTGGCAAACAGCATGTCGCTTATCCCGTTTCTGCGGACATACTCAGTCACACTGTTTCTGAAATAGCGGAAGTCTATAATGTGTATTTCCTCAAACGAATAGAACAGATACCCGGGCAAGGCATTGCCATAACTGTCTTTCATTATCAGCAACCGTCTGCCGTTTTTTGTTGACGTACAGACTTTCACCGTACGTGAGTCGCCGCCCATAAACGTGCAGTATGCGCTTGGACTGCCGTCGTTATAGCGTAAGAAAAACGAATCGTCAACAGGCTTGCTTTCACCTGTAACGCGGCGGTTACGTCCAAGTCTGTACTTGATATAAGTAGTTTTGTAATCCACTCCGCGCGGAACATAATATACGAAATCCTCGGGTGCGTTCTTCACAGCCATGTCTTTTGAGAACGTATACATCGTTCCGACGTAATTTCTCACTACAACGCTGTCATACGAAGATAAATCGCGGAACGCCAAACCTGCCTTACCGGCAAAACATCCTGCCGCGTAATATGCGCCCAGTGGTGCCCAATGGTGGTCTGTACGGGAATAAATGTTCTCCGTTTTGTGGGCAGCCAGCACATCGTATATGTCAACCTTCACAACAGAGTCAGACAAATGGGAAAATATACCGTCTATGGCACTCCTCTCATCGTGGGTCCAGCTTCTTATGCTGTCAGGACAATAATATTCCACTGCCGTAGGAATGACCATGCAGTATACATTTACGTCACTTCCAAAAGCCTGCTTATACCTGTTTACCGCATTGGCATATTTCTCCCCATTGTCATGTCCGCCTCCATAAGGCTCGAATGCCCTGACGTCCTTTCCGCTGCCAAGAACTATAATGCCTGAGCGAGTCTTGCGAGCCAGTGAGAGGCTTGACGACGGCGAACCGCCAGCGGGTGAGTTGTCGTTCACATCCGAATCATATCCTACATGTCCTGCTGCTGATAACGGCATAATGGCAGTAATTCCAATTATATATATGTATACAAATATATGTCTCATATGTTATATATGTCTTTAACCTGTGTTTCAGAACCGTGTGTAAATGAATGCATTATTCGTAGCTCCGACAAGCAGTGCCACACTCAGTAGAAGCAGGACAACAGAAATGCTTACACGCGCGCATAACACAGCACTGCCATGTATGGCTGTACCGTGTCCGAGCATGCGTCCGAGCAATTTAGAAGCCACATGACGCAGCGGCATGCAAAACATAACGGCGACAATCCACAGCCAGAAATTATCCGTAATGGCTGCCAGAGACACAAAATCCGTCAATGACTGTCCGTTACCGGTGAATGCCTTGAAGAACGTTTGCATTGAACCGAAATCGTCAAAATAGAATATACCCCAGCCTGTCACGACAAGCAGCAGACTGTATGCATGCAATACGATACGTGGAATCCTGTCATGTACTCGCAGCAAAGTGTACTTCTCGAGCATCACTATCACACCGAAATAAAGTCCCCATATAATGAAATTCCAGCTTGCCCCATGCCACATTCCTGTGAGAAACCACACAGCAAGAATGTTTAAAGCCTGATGGCGCCTGTTTCCCCCCATGGGAATATACACGTAATCCCGGAAAAAACTGCCAAGCGAGATATGCCACCTCCGCCAGAAATCAGTGATGGAAGTACAACAATAAGGATGACGGAAGTTCTCGTTGAAATGGAAACCGAGACACCGTCCCATTCCGATTGCCATGTCGGAATATCCAGAGAAGTCAAAATAAATCTGCAGGGTGAATGCTATTATTCCTACCCATGCGCCGGCTGTTGAGAGTGAGTTCAGTCCGTCTGCGAGGAACTGTCCGGATATCTCAGACAGCTGGTTTGCTATAATCACCTTTTTGCCAAGTCCTATCAGGAAACGGTAAGAGCCGTCGGCAAAATCCTGAGCAGACACACGTCGGTCTTGTATTTCCTCCGCTACAGTCTGGTAGCGCACTATAGGACCTGCGACAAGTTGCGGAAACATCGAGATATATAGCAGCAAATCCGAGAAGCGGCGTTGTGCGTACGACACTCCGCGGTATACGTCCATAAGATAGGAAATTGACTGGAACGTGTAAAAACTGATACCTATCGGCAACGCTATATGAGGTACCGGAACACCGAGTCCGCATTCATTGAGTATCTGCGCGAAGAATCCGAGATATTTGAATGTGCATATTACAAGTACATTGAAAATCAGTCCGCCAACAAGTGCCGCGCGTCTGTGACGACGGCTCTTGCCTATCAACAGACCAAAATGAAAATTGAAAAAAACGCTGATGAGCATCAGAAACACGTATACCGGCTCTCCCCATGCGTAAAAAATCAGCGAGAACAACACAAGTGCCAGATTCTTGAATCTATTCCGCGAGCTGTCTGATGCTCCGTATATATTGCGGTCGGCAATTGCCGCTGCAAAATACATCAGCATGAAAGCCGGAATGAATACAAAAAGAAAAAACAAATCAGAAAAAACCATTCCTATTTATCTCGGATAAACCTTTAATATTATACTTCTATAAAGACATATTCATAATGAGAATGCAAAGTTACATTAATAATATGAAATATGTTCATAATAACAAAAAAATAAGAATCAATGACTGATACCGTTATTCGCATATATGTATAAAGCTTACAATAAATAAGAATTTCAGAAAAAGCACAACCTCACGAGAACCGTATATCTGCAACAAGAACCGAGTTCCGCTTTATAAATCAGTAATTTAACAACGTAGTACATATCACTGACAATCAACACATTATACACAACTGCCATATCAGGAAGCTTTTAATTCATCGCGATAGAGCCCATTTCACACATCAATAAAGCCCGTTTCGCGATGTCAAACACGCTTAAAGGCATGCCGGATATGCCTGTTCCGTATAGTCAAAAAGGCTTTTCTGCACAACAGGCATATGTTATGCCTACAATATTATGGTAAAATTGTCCTCTTAAAACTACTTTTGGCAGGCTCTTATTTCCTATTTTGTAAATTTCTACTGTCAAAAAATTTTACTTTAGGATAATAAAAAACGCAGACCTATATTATCTGCATCCATATGGCAAAACTTGCATCTATCAGGCGTCTGATATTACAATTGATATGTATTTTACCGGATTGTGACATGCCGTTTTTATATAATGCGGAAGACACGGCTGTGTGAATAAAGACAATAATTAAAGAAAAAGGAAGCCCGATGCATAAAAGTCATTCAGCATCAGTCGTAATTCTGAACGAAAAAAATAAATTCAGAATTGAACGACAGCACTTCTTCTCTCTTCAGTACTGCTGCGGCCAAACTGTTCTACGTTCTATCCGGACATATTACAGAACATTTCCGATAGAAGTAAAAAACAAATATGCCTGACAAAAGACCGGATATGGATGAAATGTGACGACTGATACGGTATTAGGATAACTTATAAAAAACATTGGAATGCACTTGCAAAGGCTTTATGATATGGCAGGTAATAATGGGCAAACTGCAGACCTATGCCCTATTGTAACATAGAAAAGAGGTGAAATTATGCTGTCTGCATATTCTCACCTCCCTCACATTCATGATTTGCGGCAAATTGTGTTATGCCTGCGGAATAGTTATTCTATTACAACAAGAGGAGTGTCTTCCATGACATTCTCTCCTTGTTTCACACATATAGCCGTTACCTTTCCACTCTTCTCTGCCTGCAGATTGTTTGCCATCTTCATGGCTTCGAGAACTATTACAGTATCACCTTCCTTCACTTCATCGCCGACTGCAACACATATCTCTGTTATAACACCCGGCAGCGGAGCCTTCAGGGCATTGGCTGTGTTTACGTTAGCATCCGATGATGCCTGCTCATTATTTTCAGCCTCTGCACTTGCAACCTGCTTGAGTACGACTTTCTTTTCAGGTTTCGGCTCTTCTTCCATCTCAACGTTGTAGTCAACTCCGTTTACATTGACAGTGACAACATTCTCCACTACTTCGCCTATCTCAACTTCGTAGTTCTTTCCGTCTATTGTATATTTGTATTTTTTCATATCAGGACTCTCTCTTTAAGGATGTTGTGTCATCTGAAGTATATGGGCGTTCCATAATGTCTCAGACGAGTTTCTTTTTATTGTTATTATTCCGGGCTCCTCATCATGCACGTTGTTTCCACGGAAATCATGCAGGGCAAGAGCTATCGCGGCGAATACCGCATTGTCTGATTTTGTCATGATTAATAATGTTTTATATTACATTGGCATACATCCGTGTTTCTTTGCCGGCAGATTCTGACGCTTTGTCGCCAACTGGGCAAGACCACGACAGATGCGGAAACGGGTGTTGCGCGGTTCTATAACGTCATCAATATATCCATACTGAGCTGCCTGATAAGGATTTGCGAACATTTCCGTATATTCGTCTTCCTTTTCAGCAAGGAAAGCTTTGGGGTCTTCCTTGGTCTTAGCTTCTTTTGCACAAAGAACTGCAACCGCACCGCTTGCACCCATCACAGCAATCTCAGAAGTAGGCCATGCAAAGTTCAAGTCTGCACGCAGCTGCTTGCAACCCATAACGATATGACTTCCACCATAACTTTTACGTAGTGTCACGGTGATTTTCGGAACAGTAGCTTCTCCATAAGCATACAGCAACTGGGCACCGTGCAGGATAACCGCATTGTATTCCTGACCTGTTCCAGGCAGGAATCCGGGAACATCAACCAATGAGACTATCGGAATATTGAATGCATCGCAGAAACGTACGAAGCGTGCTCCCTTGCGGCTTGCGTTTACATCCAGCACACCGGCATAGCATGACGGCTGGTTTGCCACAATGCCGACACTCTGACCATTGAAGCGTGCGAAACCTACTATAATGTTCTTTGCGAAGTTTGCCTGAACCTCAAAGAATTCGCCATTGTCTGTAATGGCATTGATAACCTTGTACATGTCGTATGCCATGTTAGGATTATCCGGCAGAAGTTCATTGAGAGAATCCTCCTTACGGTCAATGGGGTCAGTGCATTCCACACGAGGAGCCTCCTCTGTATTGTTTGAAGGGATGTAGCTGAGAAGTTTCCTTATAAGAGCCATCGCGTCCTCTTCTGTCTTGGCTGTGAAATGTGTCACACCGCTCTTTGTGGCATGAACGGACGCTCCACCCAGATGTTCGGAATCTATATCCTCACCTGTTACGGTCTTTACAACCTTCGGACCGGTAAGGAACATGTATGATGTGTTTTCCATCATGAGAATAAAGTCTGTCAAGGCTGGTGAATAGACAGCACCTCCCGCGCATGGTCCGAAAATACCGGAAATCTGTGGGATGACACCGCTTGCAAGAATGTTGCGTTCAAATATCTCTCCGTATCCGGCAAGAGCACATATTCCTTCCTGAATACGGGCACCTCCGGAGTCGTTCATACAGATTACAGGCGCACCCATGGTCATTGCCATATCCATGATTTTGCAAATCTTCTGCGACATTGTTTCAGACAATGAGCCTCCGTTAACGGTAAAGTCCTGGGCATAAAGATATACCAGACGACCGTCAATAGTTGCCGAACCGGCAACCACACCGTCTCCAAGAAACTGTTTCTTCTCCATACCGAAGTTATGGCAACGGTGGAGTTTGAACATGTCATATTCTTCGAACGAACCTTTATCAACAAGCATCTCGATACGCTCACGTGCAGTATATTTTCCACGAGCATGCTGTTTCTCTATGGCAGCTTCGCCACCTCCAAGACGGGCTTTCTCGCGCTTGGCGACCAGCTCCTTGATTTTCTCTATTTGTTTACTCATAATTTAAATTTATTTCTCATCTTTTTAGTGGATTGCAAATGTACTAAAAAAAATACAATCAGAGACGTTGAAATCTAAAAAACAGATGTTATCATATGTTTTTTGGCAAAAACAGTGCAAGCGAGAGCAATGAAAGCTTGCTATCAAATTGCCGAGCGCAGCCTGTTTTATTTAAAAACAGTGCAAGCGAGAGCAACGAGAACCCGCTTTCATATTGCCTTGCACAGCCTGTTTTATTTTAAAATCATGATTGGCTCATACTTGAATCCACAAACGACAAAGGCAAAAGATCCGAAGCTCTCTCTATCACATACGTCATCTTTGTCCCATACAGCAAGATGCGTATTTCCTTTCCGTAACGGTCCTCTATTCCTAATATCACCTGCCGACATGCGCCGCATGGAGTTACAGGTTCCGGCAGGAAGCCATTGCTGTTCTGCGCAGCTATTGCGATAATTATTACCGGACTGTCCGGGAATTGCGACTGTGCGGCAAATATAGCGGACCTTTCTGCGCATGTCCCCGATGGGAACGCCGCGTTCTCCTGGTTCGCTCCTATGACGGTCTTGCCGTTCTCCAACAGAAGTGCAGCCCCCACAGAGAAATGACTGTATGGAGAAAACGCGTGTGCTGTCGCCTTTTTTGCTTCTTCAATCAATCTTTGTTCATCTTCTGTCAATTCAGAGACGTCGCAACTTCTGATTGTAATTTTGATTTCTTTTTCTTTCATTGCGGTATCTTTTATGTTCAGATTTCATAAAATACTCATATGCTCCAATGTCAGGTCTCTCATCCCTTTTCGTGCCATATCTGTCATATAACGTAGCGGTAGCCGGGTCTGCGGCGTTTATGGCTGGTGAGATGCTATCCAACCGGAAGTCGTATCTGAGATTCTGCGAATCGATCTTACGGAAATGTTTCACTCCGGTTTTAACAGTGTCCTCATATTCCTCAAATATGACATTGGCAAACCGCACACTGTCCTCAGTTGTTATCTTGGGTGTGCGTATTATGCAATGGTCAAACAGATATGCTGCCGTTTTTTCCTCCTCATCACTTGCTGTCTGTATCATCATTTCATCATCAGCATATCCGGTAATAATGGAGTTTGCACATATGAGAGAGCTTTGAGGATACTTGTCCTCAGAAAAATAGAATGCGCTGCCCCTGTTCGAATCGAACGGATAAAACTGAGCGAATGTGCAGTTATTTATATCTGTTTTCCCACCTTTTATTGCTATGCAATTATGCAGTGTATTGGTGAACTCGCAATTTTTTATAATTAAGTTTGAGCTCTCTGCTGTAAGAGCATATCCCTGACAATTGTGTATGGTGCTGTTTTCAATAACGAGTTTCGGTCTTGAAACATCAGCAGAATCCACCCTTATGCCATCAAACGTACCATGTATATCGGTGTATCTGATTTCGTTATCGTATGAAGTCTCGTAAAATCTTATACCAAGCCACTGTCCGCTAACATAGTCGTAAGGAAGATAGTCGAACATATTGTCAAGACGATCGCCCCTTAAAGTTATTTCACGTCCTGCCTCCCCCTGACAATTCAGTTTACCGTAAACATTCATGCCTGCGTCACCGTGAAAATATATAGTTGTGCCGGGGGATATTGTCAAAGTTGAGCCGTCGGTTACAGTTATGCCACCATAAACGACAATAGGTTTGGAAACACTGTCAAATATTGAATCATTGTCTATAACAACATTTTTCATTATTGTAGCATCCCATGAATATGCCGTCAAATTCACTTTTTGCCGGATTCCGCTTTCAAGTGTGAATACAATGTTGTCTTCTATTTTCAATGGCTTATCTCCATTGTTAACTGGAGATGTAAGCTCGACAAATACGCGTATGCTGTCTTTATTTCTTACTTCTATGCCATTTGTCTGGAAACCTGACGACGGACTCAGGTATGTTCCATCGACATTCACACGAAACCCGGCTTGATTGCCGTTTTCCAAACGGACATTTATATTGCGCAATCCGCTACCGGACTTATTGTAGACCCAGAAAGAACGCGTTGATGACGGTACTGTTGAAAATACAGTATCTAATTTAATAGTATCCGTAGAAAAAGTAAGAGTGTCTGACGTGGACATACTGAACGAATCCTCATCGTCACAACTGCAAATGATATGTGATACTATAAGTACTATAAGTATATATATATATTCTGCCTTCATTAAAAATGAAACGAATATAATCCTGTTATATTGCCTATGACAATATAAATTTTATCCAATCACAATATTTTTCAAAAAAAAGTCGAAAATATTTGGTTATTTACCCAAAAGGAAGTACCTTTGCACTCGCATTTTGGAAATGAGCAAATAATAGTAATATTTATACTGCATCCTTAGCTCAGTTGGTAGAGCAACTGACTCTTAATCAGTGGGTCTAGGGTTCGAATCCCTAAGGATGTACAAATGCAAATTCCAAAATGAGCATCCTTAGCTCAGTTGGTAGAGCAACTGACTCTTAATCAGTGGGTCTAGGGTTCGAATCCCTAAGGATGTACAAAAGGATGTGTCAGAATAGGCACATCCTTTTTCTGTTATGAATACCCCGCTATAAGTATAAATAAAAGAAATCATATAGAATGAACCGGCACCGCCATACTTAACACGAAAAAAGAGACTAATACAAGCACTACCCTTGTATTAGTCTCTTTCTATTCTGAGCCTCTTGTCGGATTCGAACCAACGACCCCGAGATTACAAATCACGTGCTCCGGCCAACTGAGCTAAAGAGGCGGGTGGGTAAGCTACTTACATCGCGCCGCTACAACCAACTACCTTTGCTACGTTCCCGTCCTGGAGGATTCGAAGGGAGCTGGCCGTGCAAGACTTACCCGTATTGCGGGTGCAAAGGTAACAATAAAGTTTAAATTACAATGTATTATGGAGTCCGGTATTGGCATTTTAACTTATTTTACAATATTATTAGCACGCGCAATCATTTATATCCACCATCTCACCTATTTATATATATAAACAAAACCTGCCTGTCTCAAACCTTTCCAATTATTCCAGGTGCACCGATCATTCACGATTTTACGCAAGAGCTGAAAACGAGCTGCATGCGTTCCACAGAATTTAAAGAAAGTGAATTTATATATCGCACACATGTTTAATCCGAAAATTTTGTGTAAGTTTGCACATGTTTTATAAAACCATCTGTTCATTTAATGATTAAATTAGATAACTTAATCCAACTTAAAGCGTTCGCACGTCAGGACGGTGCATTGTTGTCACTATTATGGACAGCAAGTTTTGCAGCTGTAATATATGCCCCGCAGACTCCGTTAGGCAACATTCTGGCACTTGCCACCCCATTCTTTATAGGATGGCGCCTTGCAAGCTTTCGCAACTACGCGCTAAATGGAGTCATCTCATTCAGAAGGGGTTTTACGTATTCTGTATTTACTACATTTTATGCTTCTGCAATTTTTGCGATAATGCAATATCTGTATTTCATGTTTCTTGACAATAACATGTTCATGACCATGATTACAAAAACGATGAATGACATCATGCCCATATATGCGGAAAACGGATTCCCTGTTGAGGAATTAAATAACGAACTGAAGATGATGGCAGAGCTGACTCCCATACAATGGGCATTCATGTTTATGATGCAAAATATCTTCATCGGTTTTATTTTAGCGTTTCCCATAGCCGCTGTATGCTCCAGACGTGCTGGAAGAAAAATAAAAATCAATAACTGAAAGATTCAACAAAAATTATAATTATATAATATGGACATCTCTGTAATAATCCCTCTATATAACGAAGAAGAATCGCTGCCAGAACTTTACAACTGGATTGCGCGTGTCATGAAAGACAACGGCTATAGTTATGAAGTGATTTTTGTTAACGACGGCTCTACAGACAACTCATGGAAAGTGATAGAGGAACTCAGCAGGAAAGCCGATGAGGTGAAGGGCATAAAGTTCCGCAGAAATTACGGAAAGAGCCCGGCTCTTTATTGCGGTTTCAAAGAAGCCAAGGGAAATGTTGTGATAACAATGGACGCAGACCTTCAGGACTCTCCTGACGAGATACCGGAACTATACAGAATGATAACGGAAGACGGCTATGATCTGGTGTCAGGATATAAGCAGAAACGCTACGACCCACTTTCAAAGACAATACCGACAAAACTATTCAACGCTACAGCAAGGAAGATAAGCGGAATACACAATCTGCATGATTTCAATTGCGGACTGAAAGCGTATCGCAGTGAAGTGGTGAAAAACATAGAGGTATACGGTGAGATGCATAGATATATACCGTACATTGCAAAAAATGCAGGATTCGATAAGATAGGCGAAAAGGTTGTGCATCATCAAGCACGCAAATACGGAAAATCAAAATTCGGTCTAAACAGATTTTTCAACGGCTACTTAGACCTTATCACATTATGGTTCCTCAACAATTTCGGAAAGAAGCCGATGCACGTATTCGGATTTTTAGGCACCATAGTTTTTCTAATAGGTCTGATTTCCGCAATGATTATCGGAGCCGAAAAGCTCTGGTGTCTGTCCAATGGTGTACCACAGCGTCTTGTTACAGAATCGCCATATTTCTATATAGCCCTTACAATGATGATGATTGGTACACAGCTGTTTCTGACAGGTTTTATAGGTGATCTTGTAAGCCGTACTTCGCAGACACGCAATGATTATCAAATAGAAAAAATGCTGAGATGCGGAAACTCATAATATTCTTTGCAATTGCATCAGCTTTGTGCGCATGTTCTTCTATTGACTGCCCGCTCAATAATAAGGTGTACGCTCAATATAAGTTTGCAGGAGATGGTATGAGTGACGGCACAATTATTACTGTCACAACATCATTGTCGCAGGCTGAAGGTGACGACTCTGTTCTAATAAACAAAATGGAGTATGCCGACAGTATATCACTGCCGATGAGTTATGCAAGAACAGAGGATGTGTTCTATTTTAAATTTGAGAAAAGCAACGGCAGTACAATTACAGATACAGTAAAGGTTGCAAAAAAGAATATACCCCATTTCGAATCGGTGGACTGCAATCCTGCATTCTTTCATACAATTACAGGTGTAGAACATACAAGACATGCCATTGAATCAATTATAATAAATAATAATACAGTAACTTATAATGTTGCAGAAGCACATTTTATCATATATCTTAAAGATAGCGACAGTTCTGACATTTCTGATGTCCGGTAACACATACACTATTGCCCAACAAAATAACAGACACCAAACAGAAATGCCTGCCGACACCATACCATTTTTCCGTGGTATTGCCGTTTCTGCTGATCTTGCAGGAATAGGCCAACTGGCATTCAGCGACTACGGACAGTATGAAGCGGCATTGCGCATTAACCTGAAGGACAGATATTTTCCTGTAATAGAACTGGGATATGGCAAGGCAGACACTGAAAACATAATATCGAAACTGTCATACAAGACAAGTGCTCCATACGGAAGAGTGGGTGTAGACTTTAATCTTATGAAGAACAAACACGACATTTACAGAATTTACGGAGGAGTCAGATATGCCTACACATCCTTTAAGTTCGATGTTGAAGGAAACGATATAAGCGACCCAGTGTGGGGAGACAATGTTGAATATTCCGCAAAAGGAATCAAAGCAAGCTATCATTGGTTAGAAGCGGTATTCGGACTTGACGCAAAAATATGGGGTCCCATAAGACTCGGATGGAGTTTCAGATATAAAAGACGTCTGATTCATGACGACGGCAACATAGGGAACACATGGTACGTGCCCGGCTATGGAAAGCAAGGAGGCACAAGACTTGGAGGAACGTTTAATGTGGCATTTGAACTTTAAATCATGAATAAGAACAGATATAACAGAAAAAATATAGGACAAATACTGTTTCTGATATTCCTCATTGTGGGTACGGTGCTGATTGTCAGAAAACAGCGCAACATGCCATATCAGCATGATAGCGGAATGATTTTCGGAACCATATACAACGTTACATACCAATGTGACAAGAACCTTGGTGAAGGAATACTTGCTGCAATGAAAGAAGTTGACAACTCACTCTCCATGTTCAACAAAAACTCAACAATATCCAGAATAAACCGCAACGAACATGTCGAGCCAGACGAAATGTTTTTAGATGTTTTCAATCTTGCTCAGGACATTGCCCAAAAGACAGACGGTGCGTTCGACATAACTGTGGCTCCATTAGTAAACGCCTGGGGATTCGGATTCAAAAAAGGGAAAATACCGGTACAAAGTCAAATAGACAGTTTGTTATCCATAACAGGATATCAGAAAGTAAAATATATCAAGACTGACGGCAAGGGAGAGATTATAAAGAAAGATAACAGGATAATGCTTGACTGTAGTGCCATCGCAAAAGGCTATGGATCTGATATGGTTGCAAGATATTTGGAATCGCAAGGAGTGAAGAACTACATGGTTGAAATAGGCGGAGAAGTTGTCACACGCGGTATTAACAGCCAACAACAACCATGGAGAATAGGCATAAGCAAGCCAGTGGATGACACATTGAATGTAAACAGAGACATTCAGGCTGTATTGAAAGTAAAAGACATGGCAATGGCGACAAGCGGTAACTATAGAAATTTTTATTATAAGAATGGGAAAAAATATGCCCATACGATAGACCCCAAGACAGGGAGACCTGTACAGCACAGCCTGCTTTCGGCAACCGTACTTGCCAAAGACTGTGCCACTGCAGATGCGTACGCCACCGCATTTATGGTGATGGGGGTTGAAAAAGCCAAACTGATATTGAAAAATAACACGGAAATCATGGCGTATTTCATATATTCTGATGATTCGGGGAAAACAAAAGTGTGGTACTCCGATACAATAAGACAAAAACTGGCAAACTGAAAATCCATATGGTGAACGAACCGGATATGTACACCAGACTGCTAAGGCAGCCTCTGTTTCAAGGTATGAGCAAAACAGATATCCACAATATCATAGCCCATACTAAGTTCGGCTTCAACAAATTCAAGGATGGAGAAACGATTGTAAAGGATGGAAGCGTATGCAACAAGCTCATATTCCTTACAAACGGAAAGATTAAAGCAACCAGATATTCTGACGACCACGGATATGCATTCTCTGAAGAATTAGCAGCACCGGAAATACTGCAGCCGGAACATATATTCGGACTTAACCAACGCTATACCTATACATTCACTGCGTCAGGTTCATGTAACCTTATAACGCTTGACAAGAACGAAACACTCAGATTATCCGACGAATTTATAATATTCCGACTCAACCTTCTTAACATAATAACAACACAAACACAAAAAATAACACACAAATGGTGGCTTGCTAAACCTACAGACCTAAGAAGACGAATCGTCCGTTTCTTTGAGTCTCACTGCCGGAAACCAGCCGGAGCAAAAACAATACACATAAAAATGGAACGGCTGGCTGAAGAGTTGAACGATAACAGGCTCAATATTTCACGCGAACTCAACAAAATGCAGAGCGAGGGACTCTTACAGCTTAGAAGAGCCATCATACACATACCGTCACTTGAAAAACTGATGATGTAACCTCATCCCATATGTAATATAAGTTAAAAATAAGTTCAATGCAAAACGTATATGATATTTTTACTATTTTTGCAGTAGGTATAAACTATATTAGTTATATCTTAAATTTGCAATAAAAGAATATCAATACGTATGTTTGAAAATAAAAAAGAGAAAAGCAATCGAACGAATCCCTTCTTCGAGAATTATAACACCCCATATGAGACAGTTCCTTTCAGCCTGATAGAGATATCAGACTATGAGGAAGCCTTTATGGAAGGCATCAGAAGAGATGATGAAGAAATTGAAAAAATAATAAATGACGAATCAGAACCTACCTTCGAAAACACAATTATAAGGACAGATAATGAAAAGGGTGAGCATTATTATGATTTGCTGAACCGTGTGTCCAATGTGTTTTCCTGCATGCTCAGTGCCGAAACCAATGACGAGCTTGATGCTCTGGCACAGAAAATGAGTCCTATTCTGACAAAACACGCCAATGACGTAAAACTGAATAAGAAACTTTTTGAACGCATCAAATATGTTTATGAGCATCACCGTGAACTGTTACCGGAAGAACAGATGTTATTGAACAACTGTTATGACGGTTTTGTCAGCAGTGGAGCTTTATTAGACGAAGATGGAAAAGAAAAGCTCAGAAAGCTTACAGAAGAAGCAAGTATGCTGTCCCTCCAGTTTTCACAAAACCTACTGAAAGAGAACAAAGCTTATACTCTTGACATAACAGATGAGAAACAGCTAGACGGACTTCCAGAAACTGCCATAAACGCGGCTGCTCAGACTGCAAAGGAACAAGGAAAGACAGGATGGGTGTTTACACTTGACGCACCCAGTTATTCCCCATTCATGACATACTCTACCCAAAGAGAACTGAGGAAGAAAATGTATATGGAGAAAAACACTCTTGGTATACATGAAAACAACGAAAACAATCTGGAAATATGCAAGCGTCTCATAAACCTCAGACGTGAAATAGCACAGCTACTTGGCTATGATACGTTTGCAGATTATGTCATGAGACACAGAATGGCAGAAAGCACAGCCAACGTATACAAGCTTCTGGATGAGCTGATAGAGGCTTATAAGCCAACAGCACTGAAAGAGATTGAAGAAATAAACATGTTGGCAAAAGAAAAAGAAGGAGATAATTTCAATGTGGAGCCATGGGATTTCAGTTTCTATTCCCACAAGCTCCAGATAGAAAAATACAATTTGGACTCTGAAATGCTGCGTCCGTATTTTGAACTGTCAAAAGTAATAAGCGGAGTGTTCGGTCTGGCAACCAGATTATACGGAATCACATTCAAAGAGAATAAGGACATTCCAGTATATCATCAGGATGTTAAAGCATATGAAGTATTCGATAAAGATGGAACTTATCTCGCCGTGCTTTATGCAGACTTCTTCCCAAGAAAAGGGAAACAAGGAGGTGCTTGGATGACAGAATTCCAGGGACAATGGATAGACAAAAAAGGCGTAAATGTAAGACCGCACGTGAGTTTGGTGATGAATCTCACAAAGCCGACAGAACATAAACCGGCACTGCTTACACTTGGAGAAGTAGAAACATTCCTTCACGAATTCGGACACGCACTGCACGGAATGTTTGCAAACACACGATTTGAAAGTCTCAGCGGGACGAATGTATGGTGGGACTTTGTGGAACTGCCTTCACAATTTATGGAAAACTTTGCTGTTGAGAAAGACTTCCTACGTACATTCGCCTTCCATTATGAGACTAAAGAACCAATTCCAGATGAGTTGATTGAACGTATACACAAGAGTCGTAATTTCCTCGCCGCATACGGATGTTTAAGACAAGTAAGCTTCGGATTACTTGACATGGCATATTACACTCAAAAAGATGTTTTTGACAAAGACATAATACAATTCGAAAAGAAAGCATGGGAAAAAGCCATAATATCGAAGCAATTGCCGAACACATGCATGACAACACAGTTTTCGCACATTATGTCAGGAGGATATGCTGCGGGATATTACAGTTATAAATGGGCGGAAGTACTTGATGCCGACGCATTCAGTATGTTTCAAAAGAATGGAATATTCGACAAGGATACCGCTCAAAGATTTAGGGACTGCATACTTTCAAAGGGAGGTACAGAACACCCAATGATTCTTTATACAAAATTCAGAGGACAGAAACCGACAATAGACGCATTACTGACACGCAATGGAATCAACAGACAAACAAAGGAATCTTGACATCAGGTATCTGCGCATGGCAAGAATATGGGCAGAAAATAGCTATTGCCAAAGACGTAAGGTTGGAGCTCTCGTGGTAAAAAATAAAATGATAATCAGCGACGGGTACAACGGAACACCCAGCGGATTTGAGAACCAATGCGAGGACAACAACAATGTAACCAAGCCTTACGTTCTACATGCCGAGGCAAACGCCATCACCAAACTTGCAAGAAGCAACAATAACAGTGACAATGCTACTCTATACGTAACAGCCGCACCATGCATAGAATGCTCAAAACTGATTATTCAAGCCGGGATAAAAAGGGTTGTCTATGGTGAGAAATACAGGTTGGAGGATGGCATAAATCTATTAAAAAAAGCAAATATTGAAGTGATTTATTTAAATCCAGAAGAGAATGAATATTAATAAATCAAATCGTTTCATACCATTTATGATGGCTTTGTGCGTCGTAATTGGTATTGTCATAGGAACGTTCTATGCAAATCATTTTTCAGGAAATCGGTTGAATATAATAAACTCAGGGAGCAACCGGCTCACGAACCTACTTCATGTTATCGATGACAAATATGTGGATAAAGTAAACCTCGACTCACTGGCAGAGGCTGCAATACCGAAGATTCTTGCAGAACTTGACCCGCATTCTGTATATATAAGTGCAAAAGATGTACAGGCGGCAAACGATGATCTGAAAGGTTCTTTTTCCGGTGTAGGTATAGAATTCACCATAAGGGAGGATACGATAAGGGTACAGAACGTCATAAGCAATGGTCCCGCTGAAAGAGCCGGAATAATTGCGGGAGACAAGATTGTGAGTGTTGACGGCAAACCTTTCGTCGGAAAGATTGTTACCAATCAGGAGGCACAGTACAGATTGAAAGGTCCTAAGGGAACAAAAGTGAAAATTGGTGTCATCAGATATAAGCAGAAGAACGTAAAATACTTTACCGTAACACGTGGAGAAATACCTCAGAAGAGCATCAGCGCGACATATATGCTTGACGACAAAACCGGATATATAAGAATAAAGAATTTCGGCGAGACGACATATCCTGAATTGCTTATTTCTCTGGCACAATTGTCTCAAAGCGGATTCCAGAGTCTTATCATAGATTTGAGGGATAACACCGGCGGTTATATGAATCCGGCAGTGCAGATGGCTAACGAGTTCTTACCAAAGAATAAACTTATTGTCTATACTCAGGGAAGAAAATCGCCAAGACAGGAATACAGGTCTGACGGGCGTGGCAACTATCAGAACCTCCCTCTCGTTGTCTTGATAAACGAGGGCTCGGCATCAGCGTCTGAAATTTTTGCAGGTGCAATGCAGGACAATGACCGTGCAACAATTATAGGACGGCGTTCCTTTGGAAAAGGCCTTGTACAGTTGCCTATGGAATTCCCTGATGGAAGTATGATAAGGCTTACTGTAGCAAGATATTACACTCCGTCCGGACGATGCATCCAGAAACCGTATACAGCCGGTGATGACAAAAATTACGAACAGGATATTATTGCCCGTTACCAGCATGGAGAATTCTTCTCACAGGACAGCATCAAACACACCGGTCCGGCATACTATACAGGTTTAGGCCGCACCGTATATGGAGGTGGAGGCATAACGCCGGACATATTCATTGCAGAGGATACACTGGGTGTTACTTCATATTATAAAGAAGCAAGCATAAGCGGACTCATCCTGCAGTTTGCGTTTAACTACACAGACAATAACAGGCAAAAGCTGAATAACTACAAGGAGATGTCCGAATTATCAGACTATCTGGTGAGTCAGAATATTGTAGAGAAATTTGTTGTATACGCGGAAAAACATGGTTTGAAGCGACGCAATATTATGATAAGAAAGTCGCACAAACTGTTAGAGCGTTACATTAACAGTCGCATCATTTACAACATGCTTGATGAGGCGGCATGGACCGAATATATCAATCTTGACGATCCGGCAATTGAGAGTGCTATAAATGTTTTCAAAAACAACGCCGCATTCCCGCAGAAGCCACAAAAGGAAAATAAAAAGAAAAACACGACGGCATATGTGAGCCGTGACCTCAGAGAGCACGGTCATATAAAGATATATCATGCTTAGAAAAGAAGAAATCAGACAACAGATAAAAAGACGCAAGCGACAATTCACGGAAGAACAATTAAGGGAATTGTCGCTTGCTATTATTGACAGGCTGTTGGGTCACCCTCGGATAAAAAAAGCAAAAAGAATATTAATGTATTATTCTTTGCCTGATGAGGTTTACACACATGAGGCGATTATACAGCTTGTAAACGAAGGTAAAGAAGTATTCCTTCCGGTAGTTCTTGATAATTTTGAAATGGAACTGCATAAATTCAGCCGGCAAGATAACATGAGTGAAGGAGCATTCAACATAATGGAACCCATAGGGCATAAATATACGGATTTCGACAGTATAGACGTTGCAGTCATTCCGGCAATCGCATATGATGAAAAAAACAACAGACTCGGGCGTGGCAAGGGATACTATGACAGGTTTTTAGCAAAGATTCCACTTGCATACAAAATAGGCATATGCTTCGACTTCCAAAAAATCACAGATATGCCTGTTGACAATAATGATGTTCCCGTAGATGAAGTAATATAGAACAAGGACATGATAAAATCAATACACCCTCACATCAACAATCACCTGGCTTCCGACAGACATATTAAGTCTTTTCACAAGCTGTTCTCTCATCATAGATAAATCATGCCGCAAAGCAGGATTCAATATCTTTACAAAAAGAGTCTGGTTTCTTATATATTTCTCCGCAGTATACCTCTCGACAGTACGCCCAGCCACAATACTCCATGAGTCAACAAGGCGTTTTTGTAACAATGGTGTCTCAAGTCCCTCTTTCCTCAAATAAATGTTCACGAGATCTGAAATTGACATAACTTCCTGCTTAAACATCTGTATTCTCCTCTATTTCACCGTCCTTAACCACAAATAGTTTATAATTGAAAGACCCGCTGTCAAGTATTCTGTCAAGATGCTCACGATTTGTGTCTGTGATGAATATCTGACCATAATTGTTCCCGGAAACCAAACTTATAATCCGCTCTACCCTATCCGCATCCAATTTATCAAAAATGTCATCAAGCAATAGCAGCGGTTTCGTATTTGAAACAGTCCTGCACAGAAAATCAAACTGTGACAATTTAAGTGCCAACACAAAAGTCTTATTCTGTCCTTGGCTTCCCTCACGCTTCATCTGATAATCTCCCAACATCATATTCAAATCGTCACGGTGCACACCGTGCAAAGAATATCCTAAAATGCAATCCTTGCTGCGCCCCTTACGTATCATGTCAAGCAAATCACCTTTTTGCGCATGTGAGACATAGCTCAAAGAAACGCTCTCTTTATTACCTGATATAGTATTATAAACAGATTTGAAAACAGGAATGAACTCTTTTATAAAATGTTCCCTTTTATCATAGATAATCTTTCCATGATGTGCCATCTCGTTTTCCCAGATATCAAGAAGCGTTTCGTCCGGTTTTTCCGTTTTCAGCAAAGAATTACGCTGCATGAGAGCTTTGTTATATGCCGTCAAAGCCTCAATATAATTCCGGTCATATTGAGAAATCACCACATCCATGAACCGTCTTCGCTCCTCACTGCCGCCACCTATGAGCGAAACGTCGTTCGGAGATATAAATATAAGAGGTATTAATCCTATATGCTGTGAGAGCTTTTTATATTCCTTTTTGTCTCGTTTAAAATGCTTCTTTGTTCCACGCTTCATGCCACAATATACATCTATGGCATTCCCGGAATCATCAGAGTAAAATCCTTCTAAAACAAAAAAATCCTCTCCGTGTTTTATTATCTGTGAGTCAATCGGATTAAAAGAACTTCTACAAAACGAAAGATAATACACCGCATCCAACAAGTTTGTCTTACCCTCACCGTTATTTCCAATGAAACAATTAATCTTGGGTGACATCAACAACGTCGCTTCTCTAATGTTCTTAAAATTAATAATTGAAACCTTATTTAATATCATCCGAAATGTAAAATCTTCTTTTATGCAAAGATAAGTCTTTTATCAATAAAAAAGAAAAAAGTAGAAAATAAATTTCAATATATGAGATTAATTACGTAATTTTGTGTCGCATTTTTTATGCATATACTACATCTAATTCTGCAAAAACAGAAAATAATAAAAACAATAAAATAGAATGACAAACAAAAAAGAATCCGGAGCTCTTGACATGAAAGAGACTCTCAGCAATTCAGAAGCTTTCTATAATAAAAACAAGAAAGCTATTCTTATCGTATTGTCCGCAATCATAATCTTAATTGCGGGTCTCTTGATTTACAAAGCTTATTACGCAGGACCAAGAGAAGAAAAGGCAAGTACGGCATTAGCAAAAGGTCAAGAATACTTCAACATGGAGCAATTCGACAAAGCACTCAATGGAGACAGCACGGGATATACCGGCTTTATCAGAATCATCAGTGATTACAGTGGAACTGACGCCGCAAACCTTGCAAATCTTTATGCCGGACTTTCTTGTGCGAATCTTAACAAATGGAATGATGCAGTGAAGTATCTGGAAGCATATTCACCTTCCGATGATGCAATGGTCAGTCCTGCCGCAGTAGCAGCATTAGGAAACGCCTATGCTCAGATAGGAGAAGTTGATAAAGCTGTGAAAAACCTAAAAGACGCAGCAAAAATGGCTGATAGCCGGTCTGAGGCAAAAGCAAACATGAGCATTTCACCGACATTCCTTATCCAAGCCGGAGAACTGCTTGAAAGCCAGGGTAAAAAGTCGGATGCACTGAAAATATATCAGGACATCAAAACAAAATATGTAAACTCTCCGGTGGTTCAAAATTCTGAAATTGACAAATATATAGAACGGGTTTCTGAATAAATGGCGACAGCACTACATAATCTTTCTAAATACAATAAGGAATCGATACCGGATGCCAGCAACATGTGTTTCGGCATAGTGGTAGCAGAATGGAATAGTGATATAACAAATGCGTTGCTCGACGGTGCGGTAACTACACTGGAGAAACATGGTGCACTACCCGAAAATATACATGTAAAAAAAGTACCCGGGAGCTTTGAGTTAATATATGGAGCACACCAGATGGTACTTCACGGATACGATGCGGTAATAATTTTAGGATGTGTCATCAGAGGTGAGACTCCGCACTTTGATTACATTTGCCAAGGCGTTACATACGGAATCGCACACCTTAATACAACAAGTGAAATTCCAATTATATATGGCTTATTGACAACCAATGATTTGCAGCAGGCAAAAGACAGAAGCGGAGGGAAGCTTGGAAATAAAGGTGACGAATGTGCTATAGATGCTATAAAAATGGCTAAATTCTAATCATTATTAAGAATAATAAGAAGTAGGAGGAAAAATAACACTTATTTTCCTCCTGCTTTTTTTATATCTGTTCATCATCTTGAGCGTACAAATATGGGGTCAGTAGATTTTTAGTGGGGATAGGCAAATAGGT
>ULSN01059750.1_pt1 | contig 34927 bp, 55 predicted proteins | sample 1956771 | NCBI WGS metagenome assembly ULSN01 (sample SAMEA4835709, study PRJEB28245) | human gut metagenome | biome: gut microbiome; material: fecal sample | place: Denmark | collected 2008
CGCGGATCCGGATTATCCAGCACTTCATCGGTTTGCGCCTGACGCCAGGCGCTCAGGCGATGGTGCAGTTCTGCATCATGCTGGGCAAGGATCTGCGCGGCGAGCAGGCCGGCGTTCGCAGCGCCAGCTTTGCCGATGGCCAGGGTACCGACCGGAATGCCGCGCGGCATCTGCACAATGGAGTAGAGGCTGTCGACACCGCTTAAGGCTGCGCTCTGAACCGGTACGCCGAGCACCGGCACCAGGGTTTTCGCCGCAATCATGCCCGGCAGATGCGCCGCGCCGCCTGCTCCTGCAATAATCACCTGATAACCGTGGCTTTCGGCGCTTTCAGCAAAGCTGAACAGCTTATCGGGCGTGCGGTGGGCGGAGACCACTTCGACATGGTACGGAACGTTCAGGGCATCAAGGATTTCTGCGGTAAATTGCATGGTAGCCCAGTCGCTTTTGGACCCCATCACGATGGCGATACGCGCCGAATTATTGCGGGAAGACATGCGTCTTAAAACTCCTGTGGGTGTGTTTCACACTGCTTTAGAGGCCACAGAGAATAGCATGAACTGCCAGCAAGGAAAACGGTTGCGTGCGCATGGTTAGCCGTCTTTTGTCTCGCCTGGAGGTGATGGCGTGGGTGCCTGATTGACCTTTATCTCCCTCATGATACAGGTGATAAGCAGCACTAACCCCCACGGGAGCATCAGGGTGCACATAAGCAGTAAATAGATTTGTACCAGCCGGCTATCGTGAGGGCGGGTGCAGAGCAAATAAATGGCATAAAAATAGATAGCCCACGCCAGCATCGCACACCAGACAAACGTCAGCGTGTTGCCGATAACGACGCCGATTAAGGCGATATAACTTACCCCTAACGGATTGAGGATCGCGATGATCATTCCCCACATCAGCGGCTGACTCCACTTTTTCCTGCTCATGCTCGTTCCTTGAGAGTGACGTTGTGGAAGACTAGCATGCAGGGCGGGGGGAAGCGCGCACCTACGCCCGGGCAAAAGGCGCTTTCGGAATTGTGCTCGCGCAGGAATCAGAACGGAAAGTGGATTAGTTTGACGTCGTCCGGCGTCACCTTGACCATCGAACCTTCGCTGTGCCAGGCGCCAAGTACCACACGCCATGCGGGTTGGCCGTTGGCCTGCAGTTCATGGACCGCCGGGCGATGAGTATGGCCGTGGATCAGCCACTGCACGTGATGCCGCTCCATTGCGTCAACTACCGCCTGTGGATTCACATCCATAATTTCCATTGATTTACTGCTGTTGGCGGCTTTGCTGTCGGCGCGCATGCGGGCGGCGATGCGATGGCGAATAAACAGCGGCAGGGCCAGGAACAAACGCTGGATCCACGGGGTGTGGACTTTGGCGCGAAACGCCAGATAGCCTTGGTCATCGGTGCACAGCGTGTCGCCATGCATGATCAAGACTTCACGGCCATAGAGGTCCAGTCGCTCTTCTTCGGCGAGCAGGATCATCCCGCTCTGGCGGGCAAAGCGCTGGCCGACGAGAAAATCGCGGTTGCCATGGATGAAGTAGCACGGCACGCCGGCGTCGACGACGGCTTTGATTGCCGAGGCAATTTGTTGGTGCAGCGGGTTAGGATCGTCATCGCCGATCCATGCCTCAAACAGATCGCCAAGGATATACAGAGCGTCCGCCTGGCGGGCTTCGCCCTGTAAAAAACGCAGAAAACCGGCGGTGATCGCCGGTTCTTCTGTTTGCAGGTGCAAATCTGCAATAAAAAGTGTCGCCACGAATTACTCGCTGACGGTGACGCTTTTGATGATCACATCATCTTTCGGCACATCCTGGTGCATGCCGCTGCGGCCGGTGGCAACCGCTTTGATTTTGTCTACCACGTCCATGCCTTCAACCACTTCCGCGAAGACGCAGTAGCCCCAACCCTGCAGACTTTCGCCGGAGAAGTTCAGGAAGTCGTTGTCAACCACGTTGATGAAGAACTGCGCGGTGGCAGAGTGCGGCGCCTGAGTACGGGCCATCGCCAGCGTGCCGCGGGTGTTTTTCAGACCGTTGTTCGCTTCGTTCTGAATCGGAGATTTGGTCGCTTTTTGTTTCATGCCAGGTTCAAAACCGCCGCCCTGAATCATGAAGCCGTTGATAACACGGTGGAAAATGGTGTTGTCGTAGAAACCTTCGCGGCAGTAGTCCAGGAAGTTTTTAACTGTTTCCGGCGCTTTGTCGTCAAACGTTTTGATTACGATATCGCCATGATTGGTGTGGAAAGTAACCATTTTTGCATCCTGTTCCGATGAGTGTGGTGCTAGCACCCGGTGTCGGGTGAGATATAGGGGGGTGTTATAGCATAACCGCGGGGGTCGATGCACCTTGCAATGTGTGCTGCGTCCGGTCTGAATTATGGGTATTATAGAGACTTCATTACCCACACACGTCTACACGGAATCTTCGATGTTAAAAATTTTTAATACACTGACGCGCCAGAAAGAGGAATTTAAACCTATCCATGCCGGGGAAGTCGGCATGTACGTGTGTGGTATTACCGTTTACGATCTCTGTCATATCGGCCATGGACGTACCTTCGTCTCCTTTGACGTCGTGGCGCGCTATCTGCGTTTTCTCGGCTATAAGCTGAAGTACGTGCGCAATATCACCGATATCGACGACAAAATCATTAAGCGCGCTAATGAAAACGGCGAAAGCTTTGTCGCGCTGGTCGATCGCATGATTGCCGAAATGCACAAAGATTTTGACGCGCTGAATATTCTGCGTCCCGACAGCGAGCCGCGCGCAACGCACCATATTGCGGAGATCATTGAGATCACCGAGCAGCTGATCGCCAAAGGCCATGCTTACGTGGCAGATAACGGCGACGTGATGTTCGACGTGCCGACGGACCCGAACTACGGTCTGCTGTCGCGTCAGGATCTCGATCAACTGCAGGCGGGGGCGCGCGTCGACGTGGTTGACGTCAAGCGTAACCCGATGGACTTCGTCCTGTGGAAAATGTCGAAAGAGGGCGAGCCGAGCTGGCCGTCGCCGTGGGGCGCGGGCCGTCCGGGCTGGCATATCGAGTGCTCGGCGATGAACTGCAAGCAGCTTGGCAACCACTTCGATATTCACGGCGGCGGTTCGGATCTGATGTTCCCTCACCATGAAAACGAAATCGCCCAGTCCACCTGCGCCCACGACGGTGAATACGTCAACTACTGGATGCACTCCGGCATGGTGATGGTTGACCGCGAGAAGATGTCGAAATCGCTGGGTAATTTCTTTACCGTCCGCGACGTGCTGAAGTATTACGATGCGGAGACGATTCGCTACTTCCTGATGTCCGGCCACTATCGCAGCCAGCTGAACTACAGCGAAGAGAACCTCAAGCAGGCGCGTTCGGCGCTGGAGCGTCTGTACACCGCGCTGCGCGGGACGGACAAATCCGTCGATGCGGCGGGTGGCGAAGCCTTCGAAGCACGCTTTATCGAGGCGATGGACGACGACTTCAACACCCCGGAAGCCTACTCGGTGCTGTTCGATATGGCGCGTGAAGTGAACCGTCTGAAAACCGAGGACACGGCCGCGGCGAACGCCATGGCGGCCCACCTGCGTAAGCTTGCTGCGGTGCTGGGTCTGCTGGAGCAGGAGCCGGAGGCGTTCCTGCAGAGCGGCGCGCAGGTTGACGACGCGGAAGTGGCGGAGATCGAATCGCTCATCCAGCAGCGTCTGGACGCGCGCAAAGCGAAAGACTGGGCGGCGGCGGATGCGGCGCGCGACCGTCTCAACGAGATGGGCATTGTGCTGGAAGATGGCCTGCAGGGCACCACCTGGCGCCGGAAGTAAGCCATAAAAAAACGCCCGCAAAAGCGGGCGTTTTTATTTTCGCTGTCAGGCCGTGACGGTCACGCTCTGGCCTTCAAAGCTCACCGTCTGACCAGCGACGATTTTGCAGCGTTTGCGGGTTTCCACCGCGCCGTCGACTTTTACCAGCCCGTCGGCGATGGCGATCTTCGCCTGGGCGCCGCTTTCGCTCCAGCCTTCCAGCTTCAGCAGATCGCACAGCTCAACGTGCGGGTGTTTACCTAAGGAAAATGTCGCCATCTCAGGCCTCCTCAACGTCGTGATACTCTTCGCACGCCTGCAGCGTGTTCTGAATCAGGGTAGCGACAGTCATCGGGCCAACGCCGCCGGGAACCGGGGTGATGTAGGACGCGCGTTCGGCGGCATCTTCATACACCACGTCGCCGACCACTTTGCCGCTTTCCAGACGGTTGATGCCGACATCGACCACAATCGCCCCTTCTTTAATCCACTCGCCAGGAATAAAGCCCGGTTTGCCCACCGCGACGATCAGCAGGTCGGCGTTTTCGACATGATGGCGCAGGTTTTTGGTAAAGCGGTGGGTGACGGTGGTGGTGCAGCCGGCCAGCAGCAGCTCCATACTCATCGGGCGACCGACGATATTGGAGGCGCCAATGACCACCGCATTGAGGCCGTAGGTGTCGATATTGTAGCGTTCCAGCAAGGTCACGATACCGCGCGGAGTGCACGGACGCAGGCGCGGCGCGCGCTGGCACAGGCGGCCAACGTTGTAAGGATGGAAGCCGTCGACGTCTTTATCCGGCGCGATGCGCTCGAGAACTTTGACGTTATCGATCCCTGCCGGCAGGGGCAGCTGAACCAGAATACCGTCGATGGTCTTATCGGCATTCAGAGTGTCGATAAGCTCCAGCAGCTCGGCTTCGCTGGTGGTTTCCGGGAGATCGTAAGAGCGGGAGACGAAGCCCACTTCTTCACATGCTTTGCGCTTGCTGCCGACATAAATCTGCGAGGCCGGGTTGCTGCCGACCAGCACCACGGCCAGCCCAGGGGCGCGTTTTCCGGCCGCAACGCGAGCCTTCACTTTTTCCGCAACCTCAGAGCGTACCTGCTGCGCAATCGTTTTACCGTCAATAATTTTTGCTGCCATCAGAGAGAGGATTCCATCTGTATCTTTACGAAAGGGGGATGAGGATATTTTGTCAGAAGCGGGCCTCGCTGTCAGTCCTCGTTTGCTGTTTTATCCTGTCTGAGGCTAATTTAGCCTGTTATGACCATGGTTATTACATGGTTATTGGTGCGTTGCGCCTGGCCACTGAGTCGATTTACGCGCGCATGAGCCCCAGCGGTATGCTTCTTGTACAGTTGGTGGGGGATATTTCGCCAGCGTCGTATAAGCCCGCAGTTTCCTGGCAAAATGGATTGACTCAACCGACGTGGACCGTATAATTCCACGCGTTTCACTCCGCGAAGCACTCGCTTCTCAGGGCGCCCTTAGCTCAGCTGGATAGAGCAACGGCCTTCTAAGCCGTAGGTCACAGGTTCGAATCCTGTAGGGCGTGCCATTAAGAAACAATAACTTACGCCAGTTTTAAACCAGCCTGATTTCCTCCTTGTGTCGTATTTGTGTCGCTAGCGCCAAAAATGGCGTCAATTTTCCGTGCGTGTTCGGTCAGGTGGTTCGGCGCCAGGTGAGCATAACGACGCACCATCTCGATGCTCTCCCATCCTCCCATTTCCTGTAAAACAGAAAGCGGGACGCCGGACTGAATCAGCCAGCTCGCCCAGGTGTGCCGGAGGTCGTGAAAACGGAAATCCTCGATCCCCGCTTTTTTCAACCCGGCGCGCCAGGCGTTATTGTCATCCACCCGCATTTTTCTAACTGCGGGCGTTAGTGTCCCATCAGGGCGATGCTTTGCCGTTGTGTGAACGAACACCCACCGGGAATGCTTCCCTATCTGATCCCTTAACACCCTGCATGCGGTATCATTCAGAGCTACGCCAATCGCCTTGCCCGCTTTTGCGTTCTCCGGATTTACCCATGCAACCTTTCTCTGCATATCGACCTGTTGCCACTCAAGCCCGATGATGTTTGAGCGGCGCAGGCCGGTTGCCAGTGCAAATATCACCACTGGCTTAATGCTCTCCGGCATGCACTCGATCAACCGCTCAGCTTCTTCTCTGGTCAGCCATCGTATCCGCTTACTGATCGGCTTGCGGGTTTTGATAACAGGAGCTGTTTTTATCCAGCCCCAGTCATTCGCCGCGGCCCTGAGAAGGGAACGAATGAAGGAAAGGTGTTGCGCCTTCGTCGCCTGCGAAACCTGCCGTGGTTTGTACTCCGGAACCGGCTTACCCTTCCTCAGCGCGGCATCACGCTTACTCTCCCACACCTGCAGGTGTTTACGGTTGATCATCCCGTTAACGGCTTCATGAACTTCCTCCGCCGTTATCTTCGAGACATCACGGCCGGAAAAATGCTGCAGCCAAAACTCAATTTTGGTTTTGTCATCATCCAGCGATCGCTTATGGTCCTTTTCCCGCAGCCACCGGATGCAGCATTCTTCGAAGGTTCTGACGGGCAGGTCGCCGATCTGGTCAACCCGCCACGCTTCCGCCTTCAGCTTGTCGTGGAGCTCCTGAGCCTGCTTTTTGTCCCCCGTGCCAAGAGATCGCCTAACTCTTTTTCCTGACGGCGTAAAGAAATGACAGTGCCACACGCCGCCCCTGAGGGTGATTGACATAAAACTTCTCCTTTATGTTCACCCGCGTTCGCGATGACAGGATCGCGCGGGGTTTTCAAATATGCAATACACGCCGCCTCGGTCGTTCTGTACTTGTTGCCGACCTTGCGGCCGGCGAGCTCTCCAGACTCAATTAGACGGTAGATCACCCGCGCCGACACGATGAGCAAATCGGCGGCCTGCTGTGCTGTTATCGGTTTGTCAGATGCCATATCACCTCCGATGCTTACCGCGTAATTCCTCTTCTTCCTGACAGTCAGCGCAGCGCTGGCAGCCCGCCACAGCTTCCCGGCGCGGTTCTGGTATCTCTTCCCCACAGTCGCGGAAGTGAGTAGCCGATACTGCCGCATGGTTGATGCGCATGTTCTGGATGGTCATTTCCAGCCGGCGCTCTGCCAGCTCGTTGGCCTGATCGATGATTTCTGCGCTCATGCTGCACCGCCTTCAACGCGCTTGAACTCGATAACCCAAACCCAGGGATTGGCCTGCCAACTTCCTTCGCCGTAGATGGATTCCCATAGCCCCGCGAATGCTTCAGGCGGATATTCCTTCCACTGTTTCTTCAGTGGATCGAAATAAACATCCGGCTCTGGATAGCTAGGTAATCCAGGCTCGTCGCCGAAACCTGTAAAGTTGGTACGCTCCAGCCCCTCTGACTCTGCATCTTCCGGGCTAATAGCGTTCAGACGCTCAACGCGCACGTCGGTGATTTCCAGCAGAATTCGGCTGGCTGCTCTCGGCATATGAATGGAAGGCTTCCAACACGAACGGCCATCTTCATAACCATCGTCATCGCCCCAGGTAAAATCACCATCAACTGCATAAATGGCGTAGCCAGAGTAATAGCCATTGCCAAACAGCATTTCGTGAATGGCAGTCGCGGGGCGATCAGGAACCCAGTCAATCATCAAGCCATCTTCACTAAAGGCGTGACTGACAACGCCCCAAGTTTCACGCACCCAAATGCGATCGCCTGGCTTGCCAAATGCGCTGTTCAGATAGTTGCCTGCCGACAGCTCCCCGGCCAGTTCATTGCCAGCCAGCTCGCACCCAAGGTTTTTATCTAAAACCGGAAACTTTACCGGGCGCCGCGTCTGCGTCTTCCGTCCGTCGAGAATGGCCCGCACCATCTCCCCGTTAAAAATCATTCCGCGCTCTTTCATGATTCCACTCCATACCGCCCATTCATGCGGCCAATGCTGCTGACGAATGCCGTAAGGCTGATGCCCATTGGCTTAATTTTTTCGTGGTGCTTTTTGAGGATCGGTGGCACCACCTCATTCCATTTCGGTTTTGGCTTGGCCTTCAGGGCGCGACGGATTTCATCAACGCATTGGCGCCCCTGATTGCGCATAACGTTTTCTATTTCTGGCGTCATGCTGCCTCCCGCTTCTTATTGAGGTGGGGTGCATTCGAAAGGAAAACGGCCCTTGCGAAGCCCAGGGGAGTAGCACTGCGAATGTTGGCGCGCTCGTCGCTGGGTGGGCATTCGTGAATTCGGTTGTCCGGATACCAGTCAGTCACCAATCCGGCAAAGGACGTCCCGGATATGACCTCGATCGCCTTTTTCTTCGGCACCATGCGGCCGCAGGCCAGCTTCACGGCGTCGATAGCCGCTTCAACCATCGGGTGCATATTCTCTGCCGGCGCCTTGAAGCCGTTACCCGTCCAGAGGCATGTCTGCTTCGTGTAGTTGTCATCCGCGCACAGCCCAGTGAACTGGTACGGATGGAACGTGTAATCGGCAGAGCCGAAGATGCTACTGAACACGCTCACCGGGTTTTCGAATGCCCACGGGCAGCCAGCTGCTAAACCAGTCATCCGACATTGCTCAGCGACCAGCGCGGCCTTGGCCTGGAAATGCGGGTCTTTGGCGCGCTTGGACTCGAACCAGCGGGACCCGGAAACAGCCACGTCCGTGCATGGTGGGAAGCCGATGACGATGACGACGTTTTCAGAGCGGATAATCTGAGATAGCCTCGGCATCGCCTCAAGGATGGTTGCCGATATGCGCTCAACAGGACCGTCGATCGAAGTTTCAGGGTGCTGCGGGTCCACCAGGACGGCGCGATAACCTGCTTCGACCCATGGCTCAGCCATGACGCCAGTGATATCGCACAGGCAGATAATGGTTCCCTTGCTCATGCTGCCTCCGTCTTCACTACGTCGATGGCGCAGCCGGGTATCAGCTCAACGGAAGAGGCGCACTGGTTTCCCCAGCGGCTCCAGCCTGGTGCTGTGCTGCGACTGAACAGCTCAATCCGCGGCACGTCGCCGTAGAGCAGTTCCAGGCGGTGCCGAACTTCCCACGGTTTCTCGCTGTGCGCGCCGAGCGGGCTGTAGACCACCTGCTTAATGCCGGCGTGCTTGCGCTCCAGCCCGGCGCCGCGGGTGGCGATCAGCACGTCTTCGGTATTGGCGCGGGTGTGGTTGCCACCGTTCATGCGTGTCTCGGCATTCAGCAGGTCGAGGAAGTCGTAAAAGTCGGTCACATCTCCCTCTGCCAGAGCCTTGGTAATGCGCAGTTCGGCCAGCTGGTTCAACTTCACCCAGGTGAAGCCCTTCATCGTGCGCACCGTAAATCCCCAGGCCTCGGCCAGCTCGATCGCCTCCTGGTTGTGGGTGCCGGTGTACCACATCGCCAGAACAGCGTTATCCGCGGCGAGCTCCCACACCGGGAGCCGCTTCATATCGAGCAAGCTCATGGTGGGGTAGTGATCGACGGCGGCGCCGTTGCTGATCGTGTTCCCGTAAGACCAGGCCGGGTCGGCATAGATAAGTGAGTAGCGGTTCATAGGACTGACTCCATTTCATCGATATAGAGGCCAGATGCGATAAGCCGGCGACGCCGGGCCGCTTTATCAATACATTTCTGGCGGTTGCCAGAGGCGGCCTGAGCTATCGAACGCTTAGTGAACAGGCGAGTTTTACCCTGCGGGGTAATGACCTTTGGCCTTGTGATCAGGTCAAAGGTGCGATCGCAGATGCCGTCCTCATTGAGCCAGGTTTCCGATGCGATCAGCTGCGCAATGCGGCCTTCTCCCTTGGTTATGCCGTTCGCAACGCGGTTAAATTCAACAAGGGTCACGCCGAACTTCTCCGCTATTTCGCTGCCGGTAACAGGGCGGCCGCGCGTCTGAATCATCCAGATCACGCGCTCGCGAAGGCCGGAGAATTTCCCGACTTTGCCGGGCCTGCGGTAAAATGGAGTGCGTTTCATTTCCACTGCTCCCCGAAGGTAAAGCCGATCTCCGCTAGCGATTCATCCATCTTGCTGATGAACTCCGGCACCATTTCGTTGAAGTCGGACATGTATTTGTCGTCGCGCTCAACAACGACATGGTGAATACCTTCTCGCTTCATGCGAGGGTCATAATTCGCGAAATACCAGGCATCCTTCCCGGTTACCCACATGCTGAATTGCACCTGGGCCATGTAGGCGGATTTGATAGCCTCGAAGCCTCCAAGCCGGAATTTCATGAAGTCGCGAGAGGTGAAAGGGCACTTCAGCTCAAGACCGCGGCCATCACTGCACAGACCGTCTGGTGAGCAGGCGGTGCGCATGCCTTCGTCGCGGAAAAGGATCGGCGACTCGGTTACCTGCACGTCGGTGGTGAACTCAAACAGGGTGCGAGCGTCGGCCTCATACTGTTTCCCCCAGGCCAGCGCCTTGGCGTTAACTTCCGGCGCCTCGCCGGTGCACACTTCGGCAAGGAGCGTAAGGAAGTAGGACATCTTCATATCAGTCCATTTCTTGCCTGACTTGGGCTTAGAAATGACGTTGTGAACTTCCGAGGCAGTGATCACGCCCAGGCGTAAGCGGTGCCAGGATTCGTCTCCCTGTTCAACTCGGGTAACGTCAATCCCAGTTCGCTCGAGGATAATTTCTGGTGTCATGCTGCCACCTGCGCTTTTTTCTGGAGGAAGCTAAAGCCTTTCTGCGCTTCTTCTTCGGTGAGTTGTGATGACTGGAAAATGTCACGCTTGAAGATGTTGCTGCACAGAGGCAGGAAGTCCTGCTCCCAGTCCTTATTCAGGGACGTCAGGAGGTCAGTAATTGCCTGCAACGTTTCCTCACTGGCCACCAGGGGGAGCGCCTCTGTCGTGGTTCGCGGCGTTACGTCACGCGCATCCAATTCCAGCGTTTTACCTTCCATCTCTTCGGCGGTGGGCTGCTGTCCAATTTCAGGCCACGCCTTACGCAGAGCCTGGGCCTCGGCACACTTCGCCAGCTGGCCATAAGGGCGCTTTTTCCACATAGCATTTGGCGCGGTAGTGTCGCGGCCGGCGGTGGCGTAGTTTTCAACCCAGTATTCTTTCGCACTGAATTCGACGATCTCCCCGCTCGGCATGCGCTTGCTGACCGTGTACTTGCACCATTGAGGGACTGTCACCTCAACACCGGTAAGCGTCAGAGTGACGTCCGGGCCGAACTCTGGTTCTTTAGCGCCAGCGTAATCACCGGAGCGATCGGCCTGAATCCGATAAAGCCCGATGCCAGGCATAACCACATCGCGCCACTCGCTTTTCCCCGACTTCGAGTCCTTAACGCTCATTGGCACCAGATGAACGGGCTTCAGAAGCGGATCGAGATTTCTGGCCCGGCAGTAGTCCAGCGCCATCATTACTGATTCGTCTTTGGCGCCAGGGTAAATACTGTTTTTGAGGGCGCTCCAGGTAGCGCCGTCAATGCCTCGCTCAGCAAGAGAGCTGGCTGTAATCACAAGTTCGTTAGCCATTGCTGTTCCTCAAAGTTAAAACGGGCAGCCGGTGCGGTGATCCCAGTCGTATTCCGCCTGGGCGTAAGCTATTGCTGTGCGTAAATCGTTGTATACCTCGTCAGCCTTATCGCTATGGAGGCCTTCATATGGAAACGCCTTGGACGATGCAGACTGGCGTAGTGCCGCGTAAGGATCATCTGGAAGGCTGTCAAAGACCTCTTTTGCCCGATCGTCAATCCACTTTTCCTTCTCTTCGTCCAGCGTTTGTTCAGCCCACTTACGCTCTTCGATCACGTCATATGCGCGGTATGCGTTCATAGCTCGCTCCTGAAATTTGGTTGTAAGAATCCCGGCACCGTATTGGCTGCCTGATAGCTCAGTTAAATTCTTCGTTTCGATTACCGGCTGAGACCTTGTCCCAACCCGTTCAGATAAACTTCAACCAGCAAGTCGGTTGTGTAAGTCCGCTCAATCCCGCGATGCAGGTACAGGCGGCCGCGTTTATTTGCTGATGCTGTCCAGGTGCTTTCCCGATGCTTAACCAGCATCCCTGGGAGAACGGCGCCGCGGTTAACGGTCTGTGTCCCGTAATGATGACTAACCATTGAACACCCCCGTGAAATGCATAATTTCGACAGCCAGACCAGCCCAGAAAACCACACCAATGGCCAGCGCGATAACCAGTGAACGAATGCCGTTTCTGCTCATACCGCACCCCAGCACTGAACGCTTACGAATGCGACCAAAGCCAACAACAGTGCCACCTTCACCTTGAATCTGTTCCACGCAGGAACCTCATGTTCTCGGATCATCTCTTCACCTTTGCCTTATCGCGGCTAACGGGACGTTTTGACTTCACCCCGGCGTTGCCGGTGTTGTTTGGATGAGTTAATTTAAAACCATAGTTGTTTTATAGTCAACAACAATAGTTGTTTAAATGGCTGTAATGGTTTTATTTGGTTGTTTTTATTGGTTATTTATTTTTGTAAAGCGTGCTGGTAAGCTCAAAAAAACGCCAAAGAGGGCAGCGCCATGTCGAATGAGGATGAGTTTTTCGCAGAAATGCACCCGCAGATAGCGCAGGTCATCGGGATAGCGGTTATGCAACTGCTGGTTGAGAAGCGCGAGCCATCAAGAGAGGCGCTGATAGAGATGATTCAGGTGTTGTGGCAGGGAAACAGGGTAGAACTGGCTGTGGAGCTGGCACTGGACGTGCTGATACTGAGGGAAGAGTAGGGCAGTAAAAACCCGGCGCGGTGGCCGGGTACTGGTTTTATTTTTAAGTTAGTGAAGCTCTGAGGGGGCGTCATGACTCATATCAATTAGTACCTGCACTGGGGCTGGGTCTATATCTGCAAGTGATTTGACCACTATACCCATTTCTTTGCAGCGGTTGAATACACCTTTGTCATGTGTCCAAACCTCATCTACATTGAGCGCCTTAGCAATGGAAATAATTTGCCGGTCGAATTTTACTTTGCTTGCTGTGTCAGATTTCATCATAAGCTTTAACTCTTTTATCGATGGCATCTGAGCGCATTCAATTGCAGATATTTCATCAAAGCTAGCAATCTCAAAACAAGATTGTCTCTGAATTAAATTAAGGTGCGTTTGGTGATCTTTCTTATCAATACCAACCAGATACTCAGCTAAAACTGGGGTAGGTATGATGACGGCTCCGCCACTGCTCTCAACCATATCGATCAGTGCTTCTACCCTTCTCATGGGATCTGGTATTTCCATGCCATTTTCAGGGTTAGATAACTTGCATCCATCTTTCATTCCTGTGATGGCCTGCACTAAAATGTTAGTATCGAATATTATTCGCAATTTAGCGCCCTTAAAGCTTTTAAGATGGCTTGAGTGTCATCTTCTTCTGTCCATTGATTACCGGGAGCATTCTGCAATGCTTTAAAAGCAGTCTTCAAGTTAGAGCTTTCTAAGACTTCATAGGATTCAATTATTAATTTTTTTAGCTTCCATTTGCCATCTTTTTTAATCCATTCACTATCACCTGAAACCCGTATTTGCTTGAAAAGCAATGCACCAAGCTTTGCGGCCATAGCGGGAGTTGCCTCACAGTGATATGTCTCCCCGTTAGCCCCCTCAAGCTTCACTGGCGCGGAGTCATCCTTGCCACCAACGTTGTAAAGTTTTCCTTGCACCTTACCTTTCTTTCTTACGACGAAAGGGGCTTCTTCATTGATTGATGGAAAATCAAGAATAGTAACTTTATCCTGGTTGATTAATTTTGCGCCAAAACCATCTTGAGCCAGCAAAGAAACTAATTTTAAGTAAGAGCTTCCAGATGTTGCAGCTTGTGTCATTGAGCGCTGTATAACTGCATCGTATGACGCTTGGTTATCCACCCAGGTATTCAGGCACGCCGACCCTTCGCTCACATCCTTAAAGTGAACGGCATCCACCGAACCATAAAGGTCGGATAGAGCTGATAGATACTTACCAAGGCGAGACATTGTAAGCTCGTCTGGACTGGTACCATCAAGTTTCAAGGTCAGGCGCTTATCTTTGCCCATTAATTTATCGAAACCCCAACATCAATTAAAAATCGCCCATTACATATAATCATTGTTGTGCATCACTAGAGAGCCGTCAACGGGTTTGAACCCCTTGCTTCTGATCTCCCAAACACCGCATCAGTCCACAGGCATGACTAACCATGCTTCCTGTACGTCTGCGGCATTACCAAAAACACATCGAACTACCGGTCTGGCTCACTCAAAGTCATCCCGCTCATCCTTCCGCTTGAAGAAAACTTTATCCAGCCTGAGCACTATCCCAACCAGTCCGATAATCAGTAAAGTAATGAGTATTGGGATAATCAGATCAGACATGCTTCCTCTACGTGCTAAGGCTTTACCCATGCTTCCTGTACGTCTGCGGCATGCTGCCGATCACCTTGCCGAACACGAACACCCTGTTCATCTCGTCTTTCTCGATCGGGTCCCAGGCTGCATAGCTCTTGTTATCTGAGATAACCAGCAGCTTGTCCTTCATCTTCTGCAGGCGCTTCACGTGAGCAGTGTCGTCGTACAGGAACGCGTATATCCCGTCGCCGTCGAAGCTCTTAACGCTGATGTCGACGAACAGCAGATCACCCGGCTCAATCGTGCCGGACATGCTGTCACCCCGGACGTTGATGATCCGGATGTTCTCAGCCTTACGCCCATCGAACATGTGGCGCGCTTCCGCTGGCGCATATTCAACGGAGTGGAGAATCTCCACGAACTCCTGATTCACAATGCCCGGGCCGGCACTGACGGCCAGATCCAAAATGTCGACCCTGAACACATCATGATTTATGTGTGATGGCTTCTTATCATCGTCACCATCAGCTCTCATGGCGCCAGTTCCCGAAGAAAGCCACTCAGGTCTCACCCTTAAAGCCTTGGCTATATCGAGCAATTTTGTGGTCTGAGCAGCCCTTCCAGTTTCAATCTTCTGGATCGCAGCCTGACTAACTCCAACAGCATCTCCCAGAGTCTTCTGGGTCATGCTGGCAGCCTTTCTGGCTTCTCTTAATCGTTCTGCAAGTGTCGTTTTCATCTTCTCAATTTACAACCATGGTTTTATAGCGGCAAACGAAAATGGTTGTTGACTAAATACAACTAAGGTTTTATTCTTAGTTTGTATTTACTACGGAGGTTGTCATGAACCCAACCATTAAAACCGCAATTAATATTGTCGGCTCTCAGAAAAAGCTTGGTGAAGCCTGCGATGTTTCTCAGCAGGCGGTTTACAAGTGGCTCCACAACAAGGCAAAGGTTTCGCCTGAACATGTAAACAGCATCGTAAATGCAACTAATGGGGAGGTTCAGGCGCATCAAATTAGACCAGACCTTCCAAAGCTATTCCCTTCTCCGAAGGGCGTTCCGGCCGCCTAACCAGCGGCCTTTCAATCAACACCAGAGGAAGTATCACAAATGGAGAGTTCAACGACACGCAACAAAGTGGAGGCTCGCAGGATAGAAAGCTGGTTACACAGCCAGATAGCTGAACTGGGAACCACGAATATCGCCAAAGTGGCCGGAGTGAATAAGTCGACGGTGAGTCGCTGGCGGGAAAGTCTGCTGCCGAACATGTCGCTGCTGCTGGCCATTCTGATTTCTAACAGGCCGGGAGAGAAAGGTGACTTTGAAGCATGAGTGGGAACAGAAAGGCGAAAGCCGCAGTGGGCAAACACTAACGGCTTTCTACGCGAATTAACTGGATCAATTCACAGGAGTAATTATGGCAAATACTGCCGAGGTAATCAATTTCCCTGTGCCTGTCGTGGCACTACAGGAGCTGCGCGTGGCAGATCTCGACGATGGGTTTACGCGCATCGCCAATGAGCTCCTTGAAGCTGTCATGCATGCGGGTTTGTCGCAGCATCAGCTTTTGGTGTTCATGGCTGTCATGCGTAAAACATACGGCTTCAACAAGAAATCTGACTGGGTCAGTAACGAGCAGCTCTCGGAGCTGACCGGCATTCTCCCGCATAAGTGCTCAGCTGCAAAAAGCGTCCTGGTTAAGCGGGGGATATTAACTCAAACCGGTCGTGTTATCGGGATTAATAAAACGGTCAGCGAATGGTCATCTTTACCCGTAAAAGGTACAGAAAAGAAACCTTACCTGAAAAAGGTAACATTACCCGAATCAGGTAAGAAAAGTTTACCCGAATCAGGTAACGCCTATTACCCGAATCAGGTAAACACAAAAGACAAACATACAAAAGACAATAAAGACAATATTAATAACCCCCCTAAATCCCCCCGGGCGGTTTCGTTCGATGCGTTAGCTGTTCAGTTGCCTGACTGGCTTTCTGCAGAAATCTGGTCGTCATGGGTGGCATATCGTCGCGACCTGAAAAAGCCGATCAAGTCTCAGCAGACGGTCACCCAGGCTATCAACCTGCTGGACCGCTGCAGACTGAACGGTTACTCGCCCGAAGAAATTATCAACCGCAGCATCGCCAATGGCTGGCAAGGCCTGTTTGAGCCAAATAGTGCCAAGCCTCAACCAAGTCAACAGGTGCGAGTTGCCGAAAATTTCGCAGGGAAGGATTACGGGCAGACTGAAATCCCATCATGGGCGAGGGACTGATCATGGAACTGGAAGAAAAAATCACTGCCATTGAGCGGATGCTTGATCAGCTGAGTAAGCCACCGGAAGACATCCCGAATTGCGAGGTGGTTATCGAGCGCGTCTGTTGCGAAAAGCATGGCGAGTATGAGCAGCGCAAGCGGATCCTGACCAGCAGCATCATCAATCTGCCATCACCGCCGACACGCTGCCCGGGCTGCCTGGAAGACGAACTGAATTTTCTGAAGGATGAAAAGGTTCGCTGGGATAAGCGAGTTCGCCAGCAAACTGCAGAAAGGCTGCTTCGACAGCTGGACATACCAGAGCGCTTCTCCACGTGCACTCTGGACAGCTACAAGCCTGTTGGGAAGGATTCTGAGCGAGCATTACGGGTCTGCCAGGCCTACGCATCGAAATGGACTGATCGCCTCCAGCAGGGCGGTGGGTTGGTTATGTGTGGCAAGCCTGGTACCGGTAAAAACCACCTTGCGCTGGCCATTGCCCGCCATGTAATTGAGCACCACCAAAGCTCAGTCATTTTCACGACGGCGCTGAAGATTGCCCGGGAGTTTAAATCGACCTGGTCAAAAACAGCCACGCGCACTGAGGATGAGGTGATCCGCTACTTCACGAAGCCAGACCTTCTGATTGTCGATGAGGTTGGTGTGCAGTTTGGCAGCGAAGCCGAGAAGATGATCATGTTTGAAATCATCAACACCCGCTACGAGCGCCTGAAGCCGACGATCCTGATCAGCAACCTGCCGAAGGATGAGCTGACGCAGTTTATCGGCGAGCGCGTCATCGACCGCATGAACGACGGCGGCGGATGCACGATTTCGTTTACCTGGGACAGCTATCGGGAGAACCGGTCATGAAAAAGAACTCGGGCAAACAAGCCGTAATCAATTACATCGGCCAGCATCCTGGCTGCAGCTTTCAGGATATCCGCCGCGGTACCGGTCTTGACTCTTCAGTGGTCAATTCCTCCCTGTGGCAGATGCACCGTGACGGCCAGGTTAAGCGAGAAGGTGAGTGCAGGAGCTACCGCTACACCCTGATTGACACAACAGCCGTAACCGAAAGCGATCCGTCTGTTCAGTATCGCCAGCGTCCTGGCGGCGTAAACCCAATGACCAACCTTTTTAACCAGTGCCTGGCGGGAGTAAGAAAATGAAAAACGAAGTCGAACAGATTGCACTGCAAAACGATATGAGCATTGAATTCGTAACCTGGTTCTTTAACGAGAAGAAGGCGGGGTGCGGAAATGTCTGGTTCATGATGATGGCTGCAATGTGGGAGGGCTGGAAAGGTCGTAGCATCGAAATGGATAAGCTGACTGCGGAGAATGTGGCGCTGAAGGAAAGCCGCAATAATTTGGCTGAATTCATCCATGAAGAACTTGATGCTGATTACCCGCTGAATATGAATCTGGAAACCCATGCAACCGATCGTATCGTAGCCGGGATTAAGGCTGATGGGGTGGAGGAGTTCGCGGCAAAACTTCGAATTCCTGGTGATGACCAGTTTTTTGACGCTTTAGCAAAAGGGGTTGCACTTGCTGCTGACGACTTCGCCAAGCAGCTGCGCGAGGGGGCAGACAAATGAGCCTCGCTACTTATCTCAATACCGGTTTAGCCATTCTTGGATGGGCATACATCATGGTTAAAACAGGCCAGTGGATTACCAAAAATGCTCTGAGGCAGTGGGACAAGCGTCGTAAGGAATCTCGCCGCCAGAAAGCTGTGAATGAGTTTTATGACGCCTTTGAACTTAACAGCCTGGAACCTGGCTCTACCGTTCGCCTGGCCACTAAAGGCGACCTGACAATCATGATGTTCCGCAGCGAGGGAAAGGCCAATGACTGATATCACCGAACTCCCGCCAAACATTGGCTATGGCGTCCGTCGGCGCTGGCACGCTCAACGTGGGCAACGAAATGGCAGAGGAGGGAGATATCAGCGCCTTCCGTCACGACACATTTTAAGAAAATGGATTGCAAAGCGTCTGATTGCAGAAGTTTTAGCGGAGGCTAGAAATGACTGATATCACCGAACTGGCGCAGAGAGCCAGAATCAACGCTGAATGTGGTGAGCATCTTTCCCCAGCGGAGACCATGGAGCTGGTAGAGGCACTGGAATCAGAGAAAAGGATTTGCGCAACGTGGAGAAAAACAGCTGAGGCTAACAGCGAAAAGCTGGAGAAGGCGCAGACCAAAGCAGATGTATACGACATGCTTCGGGATGACTACGGTTTGCGCGAAAAAGGTGTTGGGCTTGCAGACTTCGTTGACTGGCAGGCTAATCGCATCGCCGAGCTGGAGTCCCGTACCGTGAAGCTGCCAGACTTACGGCAGATTGTATCTGGGGACAGATATGTCTGGTCTGATGGCGTTTATAACTACAGCCAGGACGTAAAGGTAGCGCTGGCCGCCGCTGGCATCAAGGTGGAGGCTGAGTGATGGAAACTGTGAAATTTGCTGTGCAATTACTCAAAAGCGATGACTGCGTAACCTTGATGGGGCGCGGCGAGGTCAGCAAGGAAGAGCTTATCGAAGAGGCTATTCGCCAAGGTGAGATAGACGCCGATGACCGCGAACGCTTTGAAAAGGCTGAATTCTGCGCCAATAAGTGGATGAAAGCCGTTCCGCGTGAGGGTTATTCAACATACTACTACGAGTCGCGTGAAGGCGTTCGCGGGGCATTCAAAGCAACCTGTTTGCAATACCTGTGGTGAGGCAACTATGACCAAATCAACCATAACCAGAGAGCGAGTTGTCGCTCTCATCGCAGAGCACTCTTACGATAGCGCGTTAGTTGATACTCTTGAACATCTGCTGGCCGCAATGGACAGCGAGCCACACACAGACGGCGAATTATCTAATTTGCTGTGGTACTCACAAGAGGCCACCTGTCATTCTGACCCGAACTACTACTGTGAATTTCATCGTCTGGCAACGCCCGGATTAATTGCCGGGATAATTCGTGAGCTACAGGAACGCCGCAAGGCCGACAGCGAACCGGTGGCGTGGCTTCTATCAGGTGGAGGAACCAAGAATGTAGTGTGTTTTGATAGCGGCAATGCGTATGCAGACCCACTACGCGAGGTCACTCCGCTCTATCGCCACCCGCAGCCAGCGCCGGAATATCCAGAAACATTACCATGTCCCGTATTGCTGGAGCCGGGAATGCGCTTCGGGAAAGGCGTTAAAACCAGACTGGTACTGGATGCCATTCAGCGCAGAGCCGAGCAGTACGCCGAACTTGAGGCTATGACGCAGGAAGAGCGTGCAGAACACGACGCTAATATTGAAGCATTCAAAGCCATGTTGCCGCAGCCAGTGCCGGTAGCCTATAGCGATTTTGAGTCATTCTGGTCATCTTACATTCATCCTCTGGCGCAGGATGACGAGCTGAAGGGCTTTGCGTGGGACATCTGGTGCGCCGCCATGCTCGCAGCCGCCCCGCAGTCACCCGGCAGTGAACCCGCTACCGTGCCGGGTAAATGGATTCCGGTATGCGAGCGAGTGCCAACAAAGCAAGATGGTTCTGTGTTTCTGACATGGAATGGCCAGTACATCGGTAAAGAATTATTTCTGATGGGTTCTTTCCAGTGCCTCAAGCCGGAAATTATCACCCACTGGATGCCGCTGCCGGCCGCCCCGCAGGAGGTGAAAGGTGAATAAAGTCGAATTGCTTCAGAAGATATCGGCGCTCGCTACTGAATGCCACGCGCTGGCCTGTGAGCTTGATATTGGTGATGAGCGAACCGAAATGTTCGAAATCTACGGCGTGCTGCACAACCTCGGTCGCCGCGGCTACGCCAGTCAGGTGGGGCGGCGAATGAATCCATTGCTCGCTTCCTGCGATGATGACGAGGGTGAGGAAGATGACGATTGGGATGAGGATGACGACTGATGCCTAAATCCCCCGCAGAACGCAAAGCCGCGCAGTTGTAGTGATGCGGAGCAAAGATAAATATCAAAGACCATGCTATCGTGTGGTCTTTCTCTTTGAGGGGAGTTGTTTATGACATGTTCTGTGTGTGAAAAGCAGCCAAGGCAGCGGCGTCAACCACCTTTAGAGTGCATGAAGTATATTCCTGAAGAACAAGGGGAATACATGAGTCTGAATGGTCGTGGCACTAAGGAAAGCTACTACATTTGTACTGAGTGTGGACATAAATGGTTGCATGAAACAGGCAATTACGGAATGGGCTGGCAGCCTTAAGGTGGACTAATGTCACAGTGGAACATTGCAGCCAAATCGAAAGATGAGCAGGACAAGGTCAACGTCGACCTCGCTGCCTCCGGCGTTGCCTATAAAGAGCGCCTGAACATGCCAGTAGTCGCTGAAGTGGTAGCCAGAGAGCAGCCCGAGCATTTACGCGAGTATTTCATGGAGCGCGTCCGCTATTACCGCGAGCAGAGCGTCCACCTGCCCCGCGCATCCGATCCGCGCTATCTTGAAATGGCAGAGCAGAACGCCAAGAAATAGCCACTTTCTCGTATATGCTCATTTTGCATTTATCCCCGGGAAGGGCGATAATTACTTAGTCAGTCTGGACAACTGACAACTTTACCCCGGCGCCAAGTGGGGACACATGGCGCACAAAACCTTACAGCAATCCCTGTCACCGATGGCGAAAGCCACCGGCGATTTTCTGCATTCAGCGTTTGACCTCTGTGGAGGTGAAGCGTGAAGCAACAATTCTGCCTTATCAACGACAACGTTAAGCGTAACGTCGTCAACTTCATCCAGTCTCTGCCCGTCGACCACCGATCGCCGCTGATTATCGAGGCGCGAGAAGAAAGCCGTACCGACAAACAGAATCGTCTCATGTGGCCACTTTTGAAAGACCTGAGCGATCAGGTGATCTGGCACGGTGAAAAGCTGGAGCCGGCGGAGTGGAAAGACCTCATCACCGTACTGGTCAGCCAGATACAAAACCCGGAGCGTGAGCAGAAATCCGCCCCGGGCATCAACGGCGGGCGCGTCTACTTCGGCGTTCGCACCTCTCAATCCAGCAAGCGCTACATGGTCGAGGTGATCGAGGCGATTTACTGGTTCGGCACCGAGCACAATGTGAAGTTCAGCGAGAAGTCCAGCAGTCGGATTGCATGGGCCCAGGAATGGAGGGCTTCGCATGCACAGTCTGCTCGCTAAGGTCATGGAGCGCGGCATCTTCCGCGTACCGGCGCGCCGCAAGCGCAAGGTCGAAGTTAAGCCTTCCGACATCCCGACCCTGAAAGACTATACCGCCCGCCTGGTCGATAAGAAGTGGCTACGCCTGAGAGCAAGGAGGCCACATGCGTAAACCAGCACGCCGTAAATGCGCCCACTGCCGCGAATGGTTCCATCCTGCCCGGGAAGGGCAGGTGGTATGCAGTTTTGAATGCGCCAGCGCGATCGGCAAAAAACAGACAGCAAAAGCCCGGGAAGCGGCGAAGGCCAGGGCGGTGAAGCGCCAGCGCGAATCCGAGAAAGAGGGGCGCCAGCGTCTCCGAGCTAAGCGTGAGGCATTCAAGACAAAGGCCCAGTGGGATAAAGAGGCCCAGTCTGCCTTCAACCGGTACATTCGCATTCGTGATGAAGGTAAGCCCTGCGTGAGCTGCGGAAACCCGCTTATTGGTAAGAGCAACTACCTGACCGGCAGCGCAATTGACGCCAGTCATTACCGTTCCCGTGGTGCGGCGTCGCACCTGAAATTCAACGTGTTCAATGTCCACTCCGCCTGCACCCGCTGCAACCGGCAGTTGAGCGGCAACGCTGTTGAATACCGCATTCACCTGATTGAGCGCATTGGCCTGGCTCGCGTAGAGCACCTTGAGGCTGATAACGAGCCGCGCCGGTTCGATATTCCCTACCTGCAGCGCATCAAATCCATATTCACCCGCAGAGCCCGCGCGCTGGAGAAGCGCCGCGCCCGCCATCAGGAGGCCGCATGAGCCGTGACGTTATCGAACGCATCCGCGACCGTTGGCAAAAGCTCCGCCTCTGCCGGCACCGCGGCACCGTACTGGTTGACTACCGCATACTGAGGAATTTCGTTCGCATCTATCAGACCCTGGGAGAGACAGCATGAAACTGGAATTAACCAACGAACAGCACCAGTGGATAGATCAGTGGCTCCAGCTTTGGGGCGCATGGTGCCAGACAGGGAAGATAGACAAGGCGATGATAAATATGATTGCCAAGTTCATGGCCACGGTTGAACCGCAAGCACCATCAAGGCCTGTATGCAGCGATGATGATGGGTTGCTGATTGATGCCGTAATCCGACATTACCTGAAAAACGTAGATGAGAACGCATGGAAGGTGATTTTTGCCTATTACGTCTGTAACTCAAGCGAGATAAGGATCGCTTCATGGCAGCATGCTGTGAGCAAACCTCGCCTGATGAAGACCCGCGCCGGAAACCAGTATAAGCACCCGAGCATTTCAACCATCCGCCGGGAAGTTAAGCAGATTATCAACGCGGCGCTCTTCTGCCTGTACCAGCCGCTGCAAAATGCGTTTAACGATCGCGAAAGTGTGAGAAAAATTGCAAAAAATAGCCACAACGTGCTTGCATTTCAATGAACAAATGAGCAATATATTTAGTGTAGGTTGCCGTATTTGCGTTTGACCTATCAGAACACCGAGCCTCGCCATCGTGCGGGGCTTTTTTATGCCTTCGATCCGGTCAGGGCTCTTGGGTAGAGACGTGCCGCACGACACGTCGACACCCGCCGCGCAAGGGCCCTGAACCAGATTGAGGGTCGATCGTATAAAGGTAATTACGGCAGGCTGTTAACCTGCTTATCGTGGTTCGATTCCACGTCGTCCCGACAGATATTCCGCAAGTCGGACATGAAGACCTGCAAATGATTGCGAATCAGCAGGCCACGCCCGGGAAGGGCGTGATGTCAAAAGCTACCCCTCCCGGAAGCTCCGTTAGGAGCATAACCCCGGCCGGAGTAGCGCTCTATAAAACCTTAAGGAATCCTGACCTGCCAAAAATGGTAGGTTTCTCGATTGTTAATTTAAGGTAAAAAGTTTCCGTGAAGTTACCCGGTCAACCTCCAGACTGGGGCGGAAGTTGTCAGCCAGAGATGGAATTAAAAGACCGCAGACCACGGTATGGCAAGCTAACGGTCTTCCGAAGCAATTCGGCTTCACTCACGTTTCTTTGTACTAAACATACTTTTGCCTGCTCGCTGCAGTCTTTTTTCATCAATGACCTGTTTAACCATATGATGTGAATATGGTATTTGACTGCACAATCAGATTGATAATAAATTGTTTATGTGGTGAATCCCCCTATGCGGAGGGGCGACCAGTCACTTACAGTGATCTGTAAATGCAGCGCGGGCCATGCCGACTGGGGCATGCTCACCGGGAGGCACCCGGCACCACGCAGTACTACTAAGACATTTGGTAGTGGGGTTGCCGTTTCGGCTTCTCCAGCTATGTTTAAAAGGTAGTAACGGAAAACGAGCGCTCTCCTGGTAAATCGGTAGCTCGGACTATTAGGTGCGCCTCGAACCGTTGAAGAATCAGTATTGCCTACCTTCTGCCCGCCCCTCTGAGCGGGCTTTTTTTCGCCTAATTCAGGCAAAACCATAAAGCATTAAGGGCTGCGCTATTTCGCGGCCTTTTTCAATTCAGGGTCAGAAGCACAGCGGTTGTGCGTTCGGCTGTTAACCGAATGGTCGAGGGTTCGAATCCTTCCTGTCCCGCCAAATTAGCGCCATTAGCTCAACCGGAGAGAGCAATAGCCTTCTAAGCTATCGGTTTCAGGTTCGAGTCCTGAATGGTGCACCAGATAATGGCCTGACCTGATAACGGGTTCATACCCCAACTTATCAGGGGCGTTGCTGCAACAGCGTCACAGGCCGCCAGACCCAGCTAGGGTATTTTCGGTCATCACCGACATTGCTATTACCCTCATGCTTATTGCCTGCCTAACCGCAGGCTTTTTTATTATCAGGCCTCGCGGGAATCATCATCGATACGCTTCGTTGTTAAATCCAGCCCGACGGGCCTGACCCTTTCAAACACGCACAGCACCCGCTAACAACGCGAGGTGAGAGTATGTATCGCATGGAAAAGATAACCACTGGTGCTGCCTATGGCGCTTCAGCCGGGAGCATCCTTAACGGCATGCTAAATGCCTATAGCCCCGAGCAGTGGAATGCCATCGGCGTACTAGTGGGCATTGTCATCGCCGTACTTACGTATCTGACGAATTTGTACTTCAAGATTCGCGAAGACAATCGACGTAGCAGGAGTCGAGATGAACCCGACGCTGAGGAATAAGCTGATTGGTGCGATCGCCGGCGGTTCGGGCGCGATCGCAATTGCTTCTGTCATGCTTGGTAATGCTGACGGCCTGGAAGGAAGGCGTTATTACGCCTATCAGGATGTTGTCGGCGTCTGGACTGTTTGTGATGGTCACACTGGCGCTGATATTCGCCGCGGCCACCGTTACACCGACAGAGAATGCGACACCCTGCTGAAGGCAGATCTGCGGAAGGTGGCAAGTGCAATTGACCCGCTTATCAAAGTCCGCATTCCTGATCCTACCCGCGCCGCGCTTTACTCATTCACCTACAACGTTGGCTCTGGAGCTTTCGCCAGTTCCACGCTGCTGAAGAAACTGAATGCTGGAGATGTGCCTGGCGCGTGCAAGGAACTGCAGCGCTGGACATACGCTGGCGGGAAGCAGTGGAAAGGCCTTATCTCAAGGCGCGAGATTGAGCGTGAAGTTTGTTTGTGGGGGCAGAAATGAGCCGCTTAACCGCCATTATCAGCGCAGTGGTTATCTGCCTTATTGTTTGTCTCGGGTGGCTAGTCAATCACTACTACGACAACGCCACCGAGTTTAAAAAGCAGCGCGATAAAGCGACTGAGCAACTCAACCAGGCGAACGCCACCATCACCGACATGCAGATCCGCCAGCGCGATGTCGCTGCACTGGATGCCAAATATACTGGAGAACTGGCAGATGCTAAAGCCACTATCGATCAGCTTGAGCGTGATGTTATTGCTGGCAAGCGTCGGCTGCAACTCAACGCAAAATGTCCAGCAAACGGAGCGACCGCAGCCGGCGGCGTGGGCGATGCTTCCAGCCCCCGACTTACTGACTCCGCTGAGCGGGATTATTTCACCCTCAGAGAGCGAATCAACACCATCACTGGACAGGTGAACTACCTGCAGCAGTACGTCAGGGGGCAATGCCTGAAATAACCTTATAGTATTAGTGACTACTTACATTATCATATACAATTGACTAGCCTAATGTTGAGAGGACAAAGTCAATGTCAGTAAGTCAATTAATCTCAAAATCTACAGTTAGAATTGAGTGTGATGTTGTTGGTGGGGGCGTTTCGGTTGGCACGGGCTTTTGGTTTGCTTTTTCAACTTCGGAAAACTCCGGGATTCCTTTACTCGTCACTAATAAACATGTGATTGCAAATTCCACAGCCGTTCGTATCAGATTGAACGTATCATCTTCAACTGACCCTAATCTTAAGTTTTACGATGTAATAATAGACTTACCAAGTGACTTTATACACCACCCTAACCCAAATGTTGATATATGTGCCCTTCCTGTAACGTCTTTTTTAATGACGCTAAGGTCGCAAGGAATAGAAGTCGATAACTTTTTTTTTACTGATGAGTATTTCCGAAATCGACAGTACGTGACCCCTGTTGAAGAGGTGTTTATGATTGGATATCCGAACGGTTTGTGGGATTCGGTTAATAACAGACCAATCATCAGGAAGGGTATTACTGCCTCTTCATTGCTGGAGAGTTGGCAGGGAAGACCTGAGTTCATGATTGATATGGCATGTTTTGGAGGTTCTAGTGGGTCTCCTGTATTCATCATGAATGACGGAGGATTTCCAACATCTAATGGGTGGGCGATTGGAAATAGATTCATCTTTTTAGGATTGTTATATGCTGGCCCAACTCTTGATGTAAATGGGAGTATTAATATCGTAGATGTGCCAACAGTCGCGACTCCAGTAGTGAGTACTACACTAATGATGAATTTAGGAATGGTTATCAAAGCCGAGCAGTTAAATGGACTTAGGCCATTGCTAGGTATTTAAGCGACATACAACAACCGCATCAGGCGTTTTTTTGCCATCACAAAGGCCACCTTAAGGTGGCTTTTTTAATGGCTAATGAAACAGGAATAGAGTATGAACAAACCCGACTGGGAGGCCATCGAGACGGCGTACCGGGCCGGGGTGATGTCCCTCCGTGAAATTGCATCGCAGCATGGAATCAGCGAAGGCGCTATCCGTAAGCGAGCAAAGCGTGACGACTGGTCGCGCGACCTGAATGCGAAGGTGAAAGAACGCGCTGACGATCTGGTACGCAAAGCAGAGGTACGCAAACAGGTACGCAGTGAAGTCACTTTGAACGAACGCGTACTGATTGAAGCGACTGCAGAGGTAATCGCCAGTGTCCGCATGGAGCATCGCGGTGATATCAAGCGCGCCAGGCAGATAACGAATGCGCTGTTTGATGAGCTAGGCGCGGAGTGCGCTGATGTGGCCGCGCTGGAGAAGCTCGGAGAGTTGATGCTTGATCCAGACGACAAGGGACAGGACAAGCTCAACGATCTCTACCACAAAATAATCAGTCTTCCTTCCCGCGTTAAATCCATGAAAGACCTGAGCGACAGCCTGAAAACGCTTATCGGCCTCGAACGAGAGGCATACAGCATTGAGAATAAGGCTGAAACGAAAGAGGTTACGCATAACGTTATGCTGGTACCAACCAGCGATAACGTGGATGACTGGGAAGCGGCGGCGCAGAAACAACAGGGTGAGGTGCTCGGTGGATGAATTACAAAGCTGTATGGAAGCCACTGCCTGGATCACAGTCTCTGGCTCTGAGTTGCCCGTGTAACGAAATACTTTTCGAAGGTACTCGCGGACCCGGTAAAACTGCTGCGCAGTTGGCCCGGTTCAGGCGCAATGTTGGCGTGGGCTATGGCTCGTTCTGGCGTGGCGTCATCTTCGATACCGAATACAAGAACCTTGCCGACATTATCACGCAGTCGAAGCGTATGTTTCGTCTGTTCAACGATGGTGCTCGATATCTGTCATCTGCTAGCGAATTGCGATGGGTATGGCCCACAGGCGAGGAGCTTCTCTTCCGCTTCGGCAAAGAGGCTGACGATTACTGGGATTTTCACGGGCAGGAATTCCCGTTCATTGGCTTTAACGAGCTGACGAAACAGCAGTCCCCTGAATTCTACGAAATGATGTTCTCCTGCCGACGCTCATCGTTCAGGCCGGAAAACTACCCGCTGGATAATGGCAAGTTACTAAGGCCGATCCCGCTGGAAACGTTCAGCACGACCAACCCGTTTGGCATCGGGCATACCTGGGTGAAGAAACGCTTCATTGAGCCAGCGCCGCGCGGGACCGTGCAGCGAGACCGGCAAATGGTGTTCAACCCTCAGACAGAACGAGAAGAGGAAATCACGCTTACCCGCGTAGCTATCCACGGATCGTTTAAAGAGAACCCGTACCTTGATCCGCAGTACATCGCGACCCTGATGGCCATCAAAGACCCGAACCGCCGCAAAGCGTGGGTGGAGGGCTCCTGGGATGTGACCAGTGGCGGGAGATTTGACCATCTGTGGAATGAAGCACTGCACGTCATTAAGCCGTTCCGCATCCCGGATAGCTGGACCGTCGATCGCTCTCATGACTGGGGTGAGTCGAAGCCGTTCTCTAACCTCTGGTGGGCTCAGGCCGATGGAACAGCCGCCGAGCTACCTGATGGTCGACAGTTCTGCCCGCCTGCCGGTTCCCTTATTCTGATCGGTGAATGGTACGGATGCCCGCCTGACGAGCTCAACAAAGGCCTGAATATGTCATCCACCAACGTCGCGAAAGGCGTAGCGTGGATTGACAAGCGGCTGGTTGGCGAAGACGTCGACGAGCCGGAAGAGATTCAAATCGACGGTGTCACGCAGGGCCAGTTGCACATTATGCCAGGCATCTGTAGCGAAGTGATTCCCGGCCCGGCTGATGGGGCGATATTCAACACTGGCGATAACGAGTTATCGATCGCGCAGAAGATGGAAGCTCAGGGCGTTACCTGGTTGCCAGCTGATAAAAAGCCAGGCTCCCGTATCAACGGCGCATCTCTTTTTGCGGATATGCTCGAAGCGGTGGTTGAAGGCGTGAAGCTGGAATCAGGTATACCTGAGAAGCCAGCATTCTACGTTTTTGACTACTGCCGTGGCTGGATAAGCCGCATTCCTGTTCTCGTTCGAGACGATAAAAACCCAGATGACGTTGACACTCAGCAAGAAGACCACGACTGGGATGGAACACGTTATCGCGTACTGCATTCACCACAAAAAATCACCGGCATGTTGGTGCGATCGCGCTGACGGAGGACATCGTGACCGAAAGCGAAATGAAACAACAGCGCGCCACCAATTCCAGCACTGAGAGGGAGCGTAATAAAAACCTCTCAATGCTGTTTAACGGCACCAGTAATACCAAACGCCAGCGACTTTATCAGGAGTTCGGTTACCCGTTACACCTCACGTTTGATGACTTTTACCGGGCGTACCGGCGTAATGCGGTTGCTGGCGCTGCCGTGACGCGCATGCTCGATGGGTGCTGGGAAGACTACCCAGATGTCTACGAAGGCGACCAGACAAAGGACGCATCGAAGCAAACAGCGTGGGATAAGCGAGTCAACAAGCTCCTGAAGCGCTGCTGGGAGCAGATTAAAGGCGCAGACCGCCGTAACCTGGTTGGACGTTACTCTGCGATCCTGCTTCAGATTAAAGATAGTAAGAAGTGGTCTGAACCTGTTGACACCACCATCGTGGGAAGGCTTGAGGAAAAAGCTCTCGTTAAGCTGATTCCTGCATGGGAAGCGCAAATCGACCCGATTAACTGGGACGATAACCCGGACAGTGAAACGTTCGGCGAAGTGACGATGTACTCGTTCACTGAGTTGCCGGTTGACGGAAACTTTGACGCCCGCCCGGGCCGAATCATCAACGTACACCCTGATCGCGTAATCATCCTGGCAGAGGGCTCTGATGATGGCGTGATGACGTCAGGAAAGTCGCTGCTTGAGGCTGGCTTTAACAAGTTGCTGGATATAGAGAAGGTAAGCGGCGGTGCGTCTGAGGGCTTCCTGAAGAACGCCAGTCGCCAGCTCAACTACTCATTCAGTGAGAAGACGAACTTCTCCGCTCTCGCCAAGGCCCTTGGCGTGGCTGAGGGTCAACTTGCTGAAGCACTTGATCAGCAGGTACGCCGCCTTAACGACAGCACAGACAGCGCCAGCTTTATGCAGGCTGGCACAGCTGAGGTATTGAGTGTTGCGGCAGCCGACCCGGAGCCGACCTGGCGTACCGCGCTGAGCGAGTTCTGCGCGACCGTTCCTATTCCTGTGAAAGAGCTCGTTGGGATGCAGACGGGTGAGCGCGCCAGCACCGAGGATGCCAAAGTTTGGGGGCGCACAAGGATGAGCCGCCGGAAAGGATTTCTGACTGACGTAATCACCGGTGTAGTTTCGCGCTTCTGGACCCTTGGGATTATTCCGCCGGCTCAGAACGAAGAAATTACCGTAGGTTGGTCTGATCTACTGGCGCCGAGTCAGGCAGAGAAGATTGCCAACATGGACAAGCTCGCGGACGTGGCTGTGAAATCCACGAATGCCTTTGGCCGTTCTGCTATCACTGAGAACGAAATTCGCGCTGCGGGCGAACTGCAACCGCTGCCTGAGCTTGATGATGAGGATCTGCCAGATGGCAACAAACCAAAACCTGATCCTCTGGCCGACCCTCAGTCAGAAGCCGAAAAGCCCGGTGATACCACGGTCGAAAGTTGATCCAACAATGTCACGTAAGTCCGTCAGCAAGATGGAGCGCGACATTGAGGATCGGTATTACGCGATAAAGGTGGCGCTGAAAGCCCTGTTCGACCAGCGCCTGACCGGGCGTGAGCGAGAGGTTAACAGCCACAATTGGCACTTCCTGTGTCACGTTAACGGTGCAGAGCCAACGCTCTACCAGGTAAATGCCGGCAAGTTCATCTATGACATGTCAGCGCAGGAGTTGGCGGAGCTGCTCGAAGCGGTGCAGGGCATCCTGGATGACTACCTGCTGGACGGTGGAGAGCAGAACCTGTGGGCGATGGATTACGTCGTCGCTGAGGCGCAGCGCGGCACGCTGGAGGCCTTCAATAACCTCTCGCAGCAGTCGCAGGTGTACGCCAGCCAGACGACGCTACAGCAACTTTTAAGCAGCCCGGGTTATCTGAACCAGATAGCGTCAGCCAGGCTGACAACGTTCAGTGACTGGAAGGTCATCAGCGACACCGCCCGCGGAGACCTGACGAACATCATCACCGATGCGGTGGCGCGCGGAGTTAACCCACGTGAAACGGCCAGCGTCATCAGTAAGCGCCTCGATGTGTCTATGTCGAAGGCGAAGAACATCGCTCAGACCGAGCAGGTCGGCGCGCTGCGTGAAGCTCAATGGAATGAGACGGACTGGGCTTCCGAGAGGCTCGGGCTGAATACTGGTCTTCTCCATCTTTCTGCGCTGAAGCCTACCACCAGGACAACGCACGCATTCTGGCATGGAAAGGTCAGAACCGTGCAAGAGGTGCGCGACTGGTATGCAGTAGATGGTAACAAATACCATTGCTATTGCAGTCAGATTCCGGTGCTGCTCAACGATGACGGAAGCATATTCAGCGAAGGGCTGGCGGATAAGTTGGCAAGGGAAAGAAAGGCTTGGGGAAAAAATAACAATATGTTGGGTTGAAAATATTTTTTTTGTCCATATATGTATTTTTGCATGCGCGGCCGCCATGCTCCTCTGGAGAAAAAAATGTCTAAGATTGATGAGTTTAAGGACCATATCAAGGTCTACATAAATGCTGGTAAGCAGGTTGCAGAGTCGCCACTTGGTACAGCCAGACTGGTTGGCGGGTTTAGCACCTTAAAAAAAGGTGCTGATGCCGGTGTTACTCCTGAGCAATTTCGTGCAATGTTTGGCGACTTGCACAAGTACTCCAATGAAAAAGTTGCAGGATTTATTGAGATTGGTTCGGATCTGGTAAAAGGTGATGTGATTATCCCTCAAACCATTTTCGAAGATCCTGCGGGTGAGCCAGAAAAAGAGTAATTGTCCAAATTTTTGCAAAGGTCGCTTAGGCGGCCTTTTTTAATGCCTGAAATCCACCAATGAGGACGCAACGTGAAGCTATCCAGCATCCACGTTAAATCCCTCGCCATCAACGCCTCCAACATCTCAACGACCACCATCAACGGCCAGGAACACTACGTCATTCGTGGTGCGGTCCCGATCGTCGATGACATTGTTATGAATGGCGGCCTGTACCCGGCGGAGGAGATTAACAACAGCTACCAGACGATGGAAGGCAAGCTGATGCCTCTTCCGCACCCGATGGTAGATGGCAAATATGTCAGCGCCAATGACCCGCGGGCCATTAACAGCTATCACGTCGGAGCATGGGCGCAGAACGTCAGCAAGTCTGGCGACCAGGTCGTCATGGACGTTTATATCAATAAGGCGGTCGCCGAGACAAAGCCTGACGGTAAGCGCCTGATTAATCGTCTTGATGAGATGATCGCCGGCACCAACACCGACCCGATACACCTGTCTACCGGCTTACTCACGAACAAAGAGAGAAAATCTGGCGAGTCGAAGCAGAAGAAGTACTCATGGATTGCTCGCAATATGCAGTTCGACCATATCGCTATCCTGCTCGATGAGCCGGGCGCCGGTACTCCAGAAGAAGGCGTCGGCTTGTTCGTGAATGCCGATGGACAGGAAGGCGAAGTCGAAACGGCAAGCCTCGTTGAAGCCGCAAATAGCCTCAAAGATGGGCTGCTGAACAAAGTGAAGTTCTTCCTCACCCATAACTCAGATGTCTCATTCGATGAAATCTACCAGATGCTGCGTGAAGCCATTCGCGCGCCGTCAGGCAGCGATGTTTATCGCTATGTCGTGACCGTATGGCCGGACAAATTCATCTTCGAAGAGGGCAATAAGCTCTTCCAGCAAAAATACCTCATCGACGACAGCACCGTCACGCTGGTCGGCGATCCAGTAGAGGTCGTGCGCAAACCCACTGAGTACGAAGTCAAAACCAACGGAGAAACAAACCCGATGAAAGAGAAGATGATCGCCGCGCTCAATGCCGCAGGCGTTAAAACCGAGGGGCTGACCGACGATCAGGTCTGGGATGCCTATAACCAGCAGGTACAGAAGAAAGCAGGCGACCAGCCGGGTACTCAGATTAACTCAGACGCGATTACCGCAGCAGTAAATCTGGCGATTAAGCCGCTGACCGACGAGATCAGCACTCTGAAAACCCAGCTGCAGGCCAATGCTGAAAAAGACCTCAAGACCAAGCGTGAAGCGGTCAAAGCGAAATTCCCGTTCATGACCGAAGCGGCGCTCAACTCGCTGGCCGGCGAAGCGCTGAACGACATGTACTCGCAGTGCCAGACCAGCACCGGTCTGAACCCGGCATTCCAGGGGAATGGCGCTCAGAGTGAAATCCTTTCTATGGAGGCTCCTGAATAATGGCTCTCGCACCTCGTTTCCATACCGTAATCGCGGGTCCGGCCCGCAAGAATGACCCGCAGGTCATTGAAGCAATCATGGCGGCAGCAGTGAAGCCTGGGTCTCTGGTAATGCTGGATAGCACAGGGAAACTGGCCGTTCACAATGTGGCCGGTGGTGCAGGCGTTGCCCTGGCGCTCCAGCACAATTATATCGGCGGCGGTGATATCCGCGATGCAGTGCCGGCCGGGGATACTGGCGCGGCCATCATGTGCGAAGACGATGTCGATTACCACATGCTGGTAAAAGCCGGCGAAGTGTTGCTGGAAAACGAAGGTCTGGTTTCTGCCGGTGACGGCACACTGGCCAAGTCGACCACTCCAGCCACCGACCAGGTCCTCTTCTTTTCACGCGAAAAAATCACCGTTGGTGCTGAAGCCCAGCTCGTGAAAGTTCGCAAATCAGGGAAAGCTACCGCATGAGCATGATCGTATTTAACAAAAAGCTGGTTACTGAACATAACCAGATCAAGAAGGCATGGAATCAGCTGCTGATGCAGCGCGAATCCTTCAACGTTAACCAGAACAACATTTCCGCCCAGTACGGCGGCGCGCTGGAAGTTAACCAGGCTGCGCTGATCTCTAAAGACTACTGGCGTGAAGTGGACAACATCACCGCCCGGGTCTTCCGCAACGACGAAGGCAACGGCCTGCTTGATGACCTGCTCGGTCTCGGTACGCCGATCTCTATCGGAAAGACGGCTGCGCTGTACCGCGTTTCCAGTGACGCTGGCAAGGTTCATCGCACACTGACTGGCCATGTTCCGGAAGAGCTGGATAAAGTCATCTACGACGAAGCCGGCGACCCGATCCCGATCTTTAACACCGGCTACGGCCGCGAATGGCGTGAGTGGAACGGCATGCAGTCCGAAAACCTCGACGCGATGGCCGATGACCAGGAAGCGCACGTTGCGGCTATCCGTGAAGACATGGCTGACTACATGCTTTCAGGCGATGCGAAGGTGAAGGTGAAGGGGTATGTCGGCGCCGGTATCACCAACCACGCCAACACCAACCAGGTAGACCTGAGTGCATCCGGTCTGAATATTGACCTGACCACCTCGACTCCTGATGAATCAGTAGCATTCTTCACCGGTCCGTTCGCCAAACTGCTGGACGATAACTACGTTCAGGAGAAGGTAAAGGTGTGGGCATCCCCGGATATCATGCGCAACCTGAACCGACCGTATTCCGATGCCGCTGGCTTCAAAGAAGGCACCGTGCTGGAATACATCCTGCGCTATGGTCGCATTGAGTCGTTCAACCAGACCTTTAAGCTGACCGGTAACCACTTCATTGCGTACGTTCGCAACTCGCAGTACATCAAGACGCGCATCGCCGCGCCGGTGGGTACCTTCATGATCCCGCGACAGAATCCGTTCGACAACTACAACACTCTGGTCTGGAGTGCTGTTGGTCTGCAGATTAAGCGTGATTTCAACGGTCGCTCTAAAGTCTTCAACGCACAGGGTTAAGGGGCTTCGGCCCCTTTCTTTGGGAGAAAGCATGAAAACGTTAAAGGTCGAGAAAACCGGCTGCTGGGGCATGATTGATGGCGTGTTCCAGCAACTTCCTGTTGGCCACGAATTCTTCGCGGCGGACGTTCCTGCAGCTTTTGCTGGTCGTGTGTCGGTGGTGGGAGACGTTGAAGAGCAAGCGCTGGAAGTGGCTACGCCGGGTAATGATGCTGAAGAGCAGGCAGAGCAGCAGGAAGAATCTGCCAGCAAATCGAAGAAGGCGAAATAACCATGGCTGACCCAATCACAGCGGCAGACGTGCAGGCGTTCCTCGGTGAGTTGGGTTACGCCATCCCCGGAGCTCTGCTCGATCCGATTCTCTGCGTGGTGAACAAGATTATCCCGTGCCTTGATGGTGCGGGTTATGACGACTGCACGGCAAAGCTCATCCTGATGTATGCCGCTGCGCTCATGGCGACGTCATCC
>ULSN01009188.1_pt1 | contig 34100 bp, 16 predicted proteins | sample 1956771 | NCBI WGS metagenome assembly ULSN01 (sample SAMEA4835709, study PRJEB28245) | human gut metagenome | biome: gut microbiome; material: fecal sample | place: Denmark | collected 2008
AGATTTCACAGATGGGCACAGATTTTAGACCTGTTCGGTCTGGATGACACAGATTTTTGACCTGCTCGGTCTGGGATGACGCAGATTCTTTGATAAATAAAAAGGGTGTACCCGTTAGCAGGCACACCCCATTTGTTTCATGATTATCTTTATTTCGCCTTGCAATCCGGCAATACAGCCATGCATCTCTTTCCTTCTACGGTCTTCAGGATGCAGCCGATGGTCTTTCTTCCGATATTTCTGTTCACAGGAACCTGCGATTGCGGAATCACTTCTACATAGTGAACGCCGGCATTCGGCACATCCATCGGAAGGACGCCCTCTGCCTGCATCTTCTCATGATTGAATTTATCTACGTCGTCGAAACGCACATAGCGGTTGGTCTTGCTGTCAACGAATCCTACGCATACCGAATCTTCATCGGTGGCGATGGAAGCAAAGATGAGTTTTTCGCCCGCATATCGCTTGAATACCCTGCCTCTCTCTCGCTGCAGAAGCTCTGCCATTGAAACCTTGCAGACTCTTCCGCTTTCATATACCAGAATGAGCCAGCCTTCTTCCTCGTCCTCGTGGACGGCGAGCTTCAGGCGATAGTCTTGCCAGTCATCCTCGTCGAGCAGTTTATATTCATCGGTGGCAAGCAGACAGATTACGGCAGTCACCGGGCGATAGCCTTCCTCGTAGTCGTGCAGCGCATTGTTGCGCAGGCGTGAGGTCTGGATATGGTCGGTGATAGGTGCTGACTCCACATGCTTGATGATGGTTTTTGCCTCCTTTTCTGCTGATGGTGCTTCAGCCGCTGCAGATGCAGTGACGGGTTGCGTGATGGCCAGATGAGGCACATGTTCCTCAGCCCACTGCTTTCTGATGGCAAAGAACTTGTCCTTGTAGTTTTCGTTCACCTTTCGTGCCGATGTACCCATTCGCTCGAAGTATTCCGAGTTTACGGCAATAGGGTGCGGACATGGTTCGATGTCGATGATGAGCACGGCATTGTTCACTTCATTATCAAAATGGGTGTGCACGTAGTGGGCACCCTCCTGGCCCAGGTAGTAAACTATCTGGTTGTTCACATACACCTCGAATTTATCTCTTGAACCCTTGAAGAGCGGATTCTTCAGGTCTTCTTCCAGTCCCATCTCGTAACCGATGTCGGATACACCCAGATAGAGATGTCCACCCTCGGCATTGAGGAAGGCGCAGATTTCCTGCATGATCTTCACGGTCTGAGCCTGCACGTCCACCTTCATCGAGTTTTCCGGATAAACGATAGAAGTCTTGAACTCCGTATGGAAATCTTCCTTGCCATAGTTCTTCTTGTTGGAAGATGACTTGTGCAGCTTGAGCAGTGCCCTGATCTTGTCGAGGATATCGCCAGCCTGGGTAAGGAGTCCCGATTTCTTCACGAAGTTGTGTGACAGAACCAGGGCGGCAAGCTGCTGCAGCTGTGGATCTTCCGTCAGACTGCTCCATTGGTAGAGTTCCTCGTAATGCTCATCGCTGTCGAGACATCCGATGATGCGCAGCTGCATGAAGTCGTGGCGCAGGATGGCATTTCTCTCAAAGAGCTCAGGCTCTGTTTCGGCGATGAGATCTATCTTCTTGGTATCCACCTTGTCTAATGCCGCAAAGTCGTTGAGCAGTTCCAGCAGGGTGAGTCGGCTGTCGTAATAGTTGGTGCGTTCCTTGCTGTCTATCATGATGGCGAGCAGTCGGCAGAAGTTCAGATAGTTATACGCCTTGATATTATCCTCTTCCAGGGTAGCCTTGGCGTCGATGATGCCCATCAGTTCTGATACATATACGCTGTCCATATCCATGGCATCCGCCAGTTCGTCTTTCTCTGCCTTCGGGTTATACACCTCGTGGTTGGCATAGCCGAGCATCAGGTTGTGGAAGGCTTCGGCAAGACTGAATCTGCTTTCCGGCGATTCGCGCAGGAAGGTGCCATAGAGATAGTCGCTGCTGCCCTCGGTGATGTTGTCCACCTCCACGACCATGCCTCGTCTCAGGTCTTCTACCGTCATGCCCGGTGCAGGCGCAACGGATACGGAGAAGCCCTCGCTGCTCACGGCAGGTACTCTAGTCAGACCTGGAACCTGACTGAAAACCAGACAGGTGAGTCGGGAGTTGTAGAACAGGTCGTTCACTCTCACGTCGTCCTCATATTCGCTGATCATGTCGCGCATGGCAAACTCATAGGTTCCGTCGCTCTTCACATTCTTTACGTATGCACGCAGCAGGAGCGGCATGCCCTGGTATTCAAACGACTGCATGCTGACATCGCCAGGGAAGAAAGGCACCACGTCGTTTAGCACATCCAGCGTACCCGTTCCCTCGTATCCGTCTTCCACCACCTTGCATTCAAACATCATGTCGCCTGCAATCTTCTTTGTGATGATGATATCCGTTTCGTCATCTATATAGAGTGTCTTGTTCTGCTTTCTGGAAGTCTTTCGCTTTTTGGAGAAGAGCGAGTCGTTGATGTACTCCCACAGCTGCTTGAAGTGTTCGATGGTGGTTCCCACCTTTCCGCGCAGGTTCACCGGAGGCTTTTCGTCGAGTCGTACGGAGAGTCCATGCCATAGTCCCATTCGTGCCGACAGGGGCAGGTAGAGATTTTCCTTATCCAGATTCTTGGGTTGGATGGTGATGGCCTGTTCGTTTACGGTGAGCAGAGCCAGATCGCTTTCATATTTAGCCGGTTCGATATTCTCCACGGTTTCGTTCTCCTGCGAGCAGAGCATGTTGGAAAGCACGAAGGCATCGTCGCTGTTGTATGGCAGGGCGGCATCGAATTCCGATTGCGTGAAGAGCGAGAGGAATGATTTCTGCAGTGTCTTGTTCGGATCGCTCACGTTCATGAGCGAGACCAGTCGGTAGAGCAGTGCCTGGTTCAGCGAACTGTCGTAAATCTTATGGGTAGCATGTCTGCCCAGAATCAGTTCGATGGTGAGCACCTGTATCATCGTCTCCTTGGTATGGATGTCGCTGGTGAGTCGGTCGGTCTGGTTATAGATATTGTCCACGTATCCCTGTAGCAGTTTGATCCATTGCATCTGGAATGGTTTTCTGTTCCATAGATACATTTCCTGTCCTCTGATGGTGGTTAAGATGGAATCGATGAGTTTCTCCATGATGGAGAAGTCGAGCATGAAGATACACTGCATGATGCAGAATTGCTTGCGCGGATGATAAATATAGGCGCATGTGGATAGGGTTGAGAGGATTTGGCTGATGGTATCTTCCGCCTTTCCCTTTCTCAGGATTTCAATGGCTTGTATATAGTAGGAGAGCAGTTCGATGACATCCGTGAAGCGCTGTTCGAGCAGAATGCGCTCGGCTTCCTTGCATCGTGGCAGCAGATTTTCGCTTTCCAGCGTTTCCAGGCAGCGGCTATGTATCTGTCGGAGCAGGATTTGCAGTTCGTCCTGGTTCAGGGAGTCAGAGAGTCCTGCAATCCATCTGTGGCATTCCAGGTCGAAGATGTCGGATGGAGTATCTCCGAGCATCAGGTTTCTGAATTCCTGCGTATTCCAGTTTTCCTCGCCTATGATATCATAGAATTCCTTTTCCGACAGTGAGAATTCCGATTTGTCGGCACCCAGTACTTCCACGAGCTGCACGTCCATGTATTTCTGGTGGAATTTCAGGATGCGGCATTTTACCATAGGGGTGAGTGCGGCATTGATCACCGTGTCTCTCTTGAGCATGGCAGTGAAGCCAAACTCATCTTCCAGATGGTAGAAGTTGCCCAGTGCCATCTTGATTTTAAAGTTCACCTCGTCGTTTTCCTTGTAGTTTTTTCTCATGAGGTGTTCAATGTCCTGTGCGATGAAAACCTTACCCAGATGGGTGGTAATCATCAGGCAGTTGAGTGTTTCCGGAGCGGGTTGCCTTCTCTGGAAGTCAACCTGTGCCACCTTGTAAATTCTGTCTTCCACTTCGATGACGAACTTGTGTTCTTCTTCATCTACTCGCAGAACCTTTGCTTTGATGTTTTTGATATTATTCATACTGATATGATAAGTATTATGATAAATGTTTAAACCGAATACAAAGGTACATAAAAAAAAAGATTTTCCTTGTAAAATGCGCTTAAAATATTACTTTTTAGTATGTTTTTATTAAAATAAGGCTTTCTTTTTCTCAAATAGTAATATCCGTAATCATATAGGACAACAAAAAGACCATTGCATTCCAGAATGATGCAATGGTCTTGATATTCTCAGTTACTCCGATAAGTAATGCCGGGTGTCGTATCACTTATTGATGTATTTCTTGCTCTTTGTTACAAGAATACCCTTGGTGTTCTTGTAAACCTGCTTGCCTGTGGTATCGAAAGTCTTGTCAGTCTTGTCATCCTCGTTACAGGTAATCTGCCTGATACCACTGGTTGAATCTACCACGTATGTGAACTCAGCCACATCACTGTCGTACATGCTTTCTTCCGTTGCCATCGCCTTGATGGTTACGGTTTCGTCGATGATGATAGGAGTACCGTCGTATACCTTTCTTGCCTCTGTATTGAGGCATGGGCATGAGCCGTCGAGAGTGTAGTAGATGGTAGCTCCTTGCGTAGCACATGCCAGTGTGATAGCCGTACCCTTGTTCACTGCCGATCCTGAAGCGATGTTGGCAGTAGGAGTGGCCACCAGCTGCTGGTCGAGCTGTTCCACCTTCACCATCGTGCTAGCTTCCAGTTCGTAGCCATCGATGGTGTAGAAGAGCGAAGCTGTTCCTGGCAGTTCGCCCGATACTTCGATGGCAGCCTTTCCGTCTTCTCCAAGCGTGATGCTTGTCGTTTCGGTGTGGGCTATCATACCCGAAGATGAGGTTACGAGCAGGGTCTTTCCGGCTGCTGCAGATGCAGGGAGAACTTCCACATTGATTACAGCGCTCTGTCCGTATCCGATAGTTGCCGTACTGTCGCACAGAATCTTGCGAACCTCAGGTTCGATGGTGAACTTCTGCTGGTAATCGTCCTGCATGCGTATGCCTGCATAACTCTTTACCCTGTTGCTTACCATCAGCGTGATATCCTTGTTTTCGAAAGGTTTCTCTGCTTCGATTCTGATTCTTGACGCATAGATTTCGCTTTCGTCAGCGTATGCAGATTCCGCATTGAGCAGCTTTATCTGTGCCTTTGCGGCATTCTCTCCATCCATGACGATGAGGTTTTCGGTGGTAAGAAGTTCAGGCATCATGTATTTGTCGAACTCCACTTCCACTGCGTCTTCGTATGCCTTTGCCATCTTCACGGCAGGCTGTACGTTCTGTTTCATTCCGATGTTGACCTCGAGCTGTGGAGGAGGCACAGGCAACCACTCGCTATGAGTAGTTTCGTATCCATCCTTCTCAAACTTCACCTGCCACATACCTTGTGGAACATCCCACTGATACATACCATTTTCGTCGGTGAAGAGAGGATTTTCCTGGGCATATTCCTCTGCATCCCACTTCACGATGTTTTCGTGCAGGTCGCCATACATATCTTCCACGGTTTCCTTGTAGTAGCAGGTGGCGGTAACACCTTGCAGTCTGTTGCTAGCCACAGCTTCGTAAACATAGCCCGATGGGTCGTGGATAGGGTTGAGCGGGTCGAATGGCGGCAGAGGAGGGATTGGGTTGAGTCCCTGTGGTATGCACTTCAGTGCTGCGATGTTCTTACCCAGATTCTCTATCTGCTTGTCAACCGCCCAGTCAAAAGCGAGTCTTGCCAGCTTGACAACACCTTTCTGTACGATTCCCCATACGGTTCCAGCCAGTGAAATTCCGGCAGAAGCAAAGGAGCCTACGATGCCAGCCACGATTTCTGCATCAGAGGTGAATGAACCCACCAGGTCGGCAGTAGCCAACGCAATGACTGTTCCTCCCAGGAAGAAGCATTGTGACTTATAGGTATCAGCATTGATCTGGTCTTCCGGACATGGATCAGGTATAGCCTTATAATACGTGATGAGGGTATTCATGTCGCTAATCAGGTCGGCAGCTGCAGCCAGGTAGCCTACCACCGGTAAAGCCTTGAACAGTCGCTTGAAGCAGCCGTTAGCCGTCTTCAGCGCATCCTTGGCCAGGAACAGGTTCTTCTGCAGAAGCAGCTTTTCAACCTTCCATTTCAGCACCTCGCCCTTCATGCCTTTCTTGCCGGCAGCTTCGATGTAGAAGTCAGCTTTTGCCAGACGGAATTCAATTTCCTCAATGGCGTTCTCCAGCACCTTGGTAGCCTGTCCGGCCTTTTCCAACAGGTTGCCGAACATCTTGTTGATTTTGTCTACTACATCATTGATCTGCTTGATTCCTTCCTGTGCATATTGGATGAATCCCTTTTTGTCTCCGTCCTTCTTTGCCAGGTTGAGATTCTTTTCAGATGTTGCTGATGTTGTAATTTCCAGGTAGATGCCTCGCTTCAGGTCCACATAGGTTTCCTGGTTGGCAAGTGTCTTGATGAACACTTCGCTGGAGTCATTGAATGCATAGCATTGGAATCCGTCTTCCAGGAGTTTCTCCTTGCTGTATCCGTCGCTCTTCTTGAGCTTGAGGGTGGCACCGTTTGACAATGAAAATTCACACTCCTTTGTAGGGTCGAAGGTGAGTAATTCCTGCCATGCGGTGAGCGTCTTCAGCAGCGAATCGCTGGTAGAGAGTTTTGACTGGTATTCCTTTTCCAGGAACTGCTCCAGCTGTTCATCGCTCATATTGGCGATGGCGGTCTGTATATCGCTGATATCCACCTCATGGGTAGCATCCAGTCCCAGCTCTTCCAGTTTCTGTGCCATCTCTTCATCAGAAAGCGGCTCGTCACCATTGAAGAGAGTCTTGATGATTTCTCCGTTCTTCCTGTAGTTTTCTATCAGGTTATTGATGCTGCCCACCATTTCTTTCCACTGCTCGATGTCGAGTATGGCAGAGGTTTCTGCATCAATCTTGGCACTGATATTTACAGGCAGGTTGTCACTTTCAAATTTGCTGGTGGCTATCCACTTGTCGCTCTTCTTGTCGTACTTCGCCTCAAGAGGTCTTACTTCGTTGCCGCTCGTATATATAAATAAGGTGACACCGTTTACCTTGGTAGTATCATTATTGGTCAGGTCGGCTACGAAGGTGAAGTCTGTACCGGTGTAGAACTGGTATGAACTTTCGCTCGTCTTGTTGTTTTCGAAGTCGAATGTTACTTCCAGGTTCTTGCGCATCCATCCGTTGTAGAACGACATGGTTACCGTCTTTACCTCTATTGCATTTTCGTCGTACAGACATTCCTTGGTCTCCGAACGGAGTTCCACACCTTGCCTGGTGGTTACCTTGGCAAAGATGTTGTGGCGTGATAGGTTGTACGCATCGTTGAGTTCGCATTTGCTGTTCCACATGCCGTTAGCCAGAGATGTGGTCTGGCCGATGAGAACATCGCCGTCATAAATGAGGATTTCTGATCTGCCCACGGCTGTACCGCTTACGGCAATCTGCGTCTTAGCCACGGTGGCAGGCACGTTGATGGATAGATCCTTGGCGGTATAGGTGGCAGAGCCGATAGGCTGAGTCACGGTTTTGCCATTGATATCAAACTGTGCCATGGCGCTTGGTGCGTATTCTCCACCCAGGGTAGGAATTACGCAGAATCTCACGCGGTCGGTATAGCGTGCCATCGGGATGGTGAGTCGGTTGCCTTCCAGCGAGTAAGTGCTGGTGGTATTGCCCACCATCACTGAGTTCTCCACGAACGAGCATGCCTCAGGAATATCAACCACCAGGTTCACGTTGCTCACCTTCTTGGCATAAGCCAGCTTGAAGTCTATCTTACCCGTCAGGGTGAGGTAATTGCCAGCCACGATGCTCTGCTTGTTTACGGTGAACGAGGTGTTCTCACCCGTATAGTAAAGTTTGCTTTCGTTGAGAGTAGGAATCTGGTCGATTACCACCTTTGCAATGTTTCCGCTCTCCACCTTTACGGATGTTTCTACGTAGTCGCTTCCGCTTTTCAGTCCGCTCTGCTTCAGCTGCTGCAGTTCATACATGGTGTTGAAGAGCTTGCTGCTTCCCATGCTGATGAGGGTATAGTAACCGTCTGTCAGGTTGCTGATGGTGAGCGAAGCATTGCTGTAGTCGTAAGTCTTTACCAGTTTTCCTGCTGCATCATAGAGCGAACCTACCACGGCCCCATTGAAGTTCTTGCCGTAGGAGGCTTCAATCTTGCCCAGTTCCACGATGCTGATGTTGGTGTTTGCCTTCATCTGGCCGTCGATGGTAGCCACGCTGCTTGTTGGCATGAATGCCGATGTCTTGCTGGTGGCTGTAATTTCCAGCACGTCACCTTCGTTCACTTCCTCCAGGAGCACAATCTGCGGATACTGCACGTTGTATTGGCTGATGGTGCGTTTCTGGGTCTTGTTGTAGATGCCGAATATTACGTTGTTGTAATCGCTGAACCAGTTTTGTGCATTTCCTTCTCCTGCGTTGCCATTCTCACATTTTCTGTAGTTGAAGCTGAGGTTGATGGTGGCTCCCGATATCGGTTTCAGTGCAATCTCCCCCAAGTCCACCTTCTCTTCCTTTGATGCAGCCAGGTTTTCATACGTGCTGCTCTGGCTGATGTAGTCGCTGGCATTGAAGGTGATGGAGGTAGGCACATTGCTCAGTTCCAGTTCGTAGCAGCCCTGCGCATTGGTCTTGCCGCTGATGGTCTTCGTATATTTTCCTCCGAAGGTCTGCGATGCGCTGATGGTAGCTCCATCCAGTGCGTTTCGGGTCACCAGGTCTTTCACCTTTCCGCTTACCTTCACGGTCTGCAGAGGATTGAGCTGCAGTTTGATGACATTGTCATTCTCCTTCACGGTATAGGTGGTTTGCGCAGGAATGGTATATTCCATTGCCAGTTCCAGGGACAGTGCAAGACGATAGCTCAGCTTGCTGCCTGCAAGCAGTCCGCTCATGTTGCCAGTCTGCGCCAGATAGCTTCCGGTTTCGTCGAGCCAGGTCACCTGCACCTGGTTGGTAACGTCATTTCCGTCAGGTGTTGTCACGCTGATATTCAGATCCTGCGGCATCGCCACATTCTTGAACGTTACGTTCACATCTTCATCCTTCACCTCCACATCATTCAACTGTGCGAATACATCGCCGCGCTGGTTGCGCAGGGTAACGTTCCAGGAGGTGTTCTTGATGAGGTTGGCAAAGGTGTAGGTGGTGCGGTTGGTCATCACATAGTGCATCTTCTGGCCACTCTTGGTGTTGGTCAGTTCAATCCACATTTGCTCATACAGTTTGGTATCGATGCCTTCCGGCAGCGATACGGCGAGAGAATGGATGTCGTCCTGTATAGGGAGCAGGGTGAAGTCTTTCCATACATTTGCCTCCTGATAGAGCGGCAGTGACGAAGCCGGTACATATACCACGAGTCCCTCGCCTGTGTCTCTGAATGCCTTTTCGTCCACGCTAGGCGGAGTCATGGCATAGATTGTTACCGACGCCAGGCGGCTGTCATAGGCGAATGCGTTGTAGCCAATCTTCTCGATGCTGGCAGGAAGGCATACCGACTCCAGGTTGGTGTAGTCGAAGGCGTATGACGGAATCTCCGTAATTCCAGTTACTCTGCTGATATCCAGCAAGGTACAATTGCTGAATTCGTTTGCCACGCCGAAGTCGTAGTCATTCATCTTGCCAGCCACGGTAATCATCTGCACGTCCGACGTGTTGGCGCCGTTGATGGCACTCCATATACTTCTGCTCAGATTTCCCGGCTTGAAGTCATCCACGATTACTTCGCCCAGTTCCTTGTTCCAATAGTTCTTGTTCGGGTTGTCAGGATTCTGCGGATCGTATTCAAAGATGGCAGTAAGCTGCGTTTTCTTCTTTGGAACCACGAATCTGAAACTCTGCTCTTTCGAGATGACGGAATCTCCGCTCATCCACTTTCTGAACACGAATCCATTGTTTGGATAAGCATACAGGTCGATGCTGCTGCCTGCCGTGAAGCGGTCGCTGCTGAAGTTGAAGCTTCCACCATTAGTAGGGGAAGCCGTCAACTGCACGGTATATTTCGTATTCATTTCTTCCGGGTTCTCCGGATTTTTCGGATTGTATTTCAGCAGAGCCGTCAACTCTACGTTTCTTTCAGGCATTGTATAGTAGAACCCTCTTTCTCTGCTCAGGGTGTCCTTGCCGCAAACCCATGCCACCATCTGGAAGCCTGAATTCGGATATGCCTCCACGTAAATCTGCTTGCTGGCTTCCCACTTCTGTTCTGAAGCGTAGTTGAAGCTGCAGCCGTTGCTTGGAGAAGCCTTTAGCTTGAGGCTGTATTTCCTGATTGGCACCTGCGGGTCTCCAGGGTTGGCAGGGTTATAGTCGCTGCTTTGTGCCCATAGAGGCAGTTGTGCCAAGCATAGAAACAGCATGAATAATATCCTGTGTTTCATGTCTCTTCGTTTTAAGTACTACGATATTATTTGCCCATGGTAACCTTCTGGGTCTCGTTGCCCGCCTTGATGATATGCATACCACTTGGCACGTTGAAGATAGCCTCAGTTCCATTCTGGCTCTTCAGCAACTTTCCGTCTGCACCATAGAGTTTGATATCTTCCTTGGCAGATGCCGTTACATGGATGCAGCCAGCCTGGGTGCTGATATGGATGCTGCCCGTGTTGGCATCCAGGGTGGTGATTCCCGTTGTGTTTCCACGGAGGATGAGACTGAATCGGTCTCTGCTTTCACCCGCCTTGGCTGTAAAGCGATAGCCCGTCTCGTCGAGGGTCATTTCCTTGCCTTCCTGCTTGTCCAGGAGAACAGCCTGCTCTGGTGCATTCATCAGACTGATGGTGTAGTCGCCACCCTGTGCGAATCTTGCTCCCAGCTGGATGATGCCGTTGCCGATAGGTCGTTCGTTGATGGCGTAGTCGGCATCGTTCTCGATGGAGTAGAGCTGTGCAGACAGTGTCTCCTCGCTCATCATCTTTCCTGCATCATGGGCTGCATTGTAGCTCATTTCTGCCTCCGGGTTGATGACGATGCGGGTGCGGTCGGCTGTGTTTTCGCCGGTAAGCGTCAGGTTGTAAACCTGGCGTGCGGTGTTGCCGGTCTGCATCTTGGCACGTGTTTCCTCAATGTCTCTTACATTCTTGTTGTGCTGGCGTCCTTCTGCGAGGAAGGTAATCTCAGCCTGGTCTACAGGGCGCTGAACGAAGAAAGCTTCTCCTGGCCAGAGGATGTAGTTGTCATCCACCAGAGAATATGCCTCGTAGGTAGAGTTGCTCATGTTCCAGGTGGTGATAGGGGCGCCAAAGTCCATGAATCGGGTGTCGAAATAACATGGATATGGATTGCCGATGAGGTTCCAGCTGCGGTTATGAGAGAACTCAGACAGATATTCCTTCAGTTCAATCTTCTGGTCGGTTGATGCGAAGAGATTGTTTTTCTCTGCATCGTTGATAGCCTTGAATTGGAAGAGTACATGATTATACCAGCCATCGTTGTTGGTACATTGCAGGATGTAGCCTTCGTGTGCATGCAGGATGCTGTCGGCTGTCATATTCTGCCAGGTCTTCTCCTTCTGTTCGTTGGCTCGTGCCAATCCAGAGTATTTGCGGATTACCCACTGCGTCTCATCGGTGAGACACTGGATATCAGATACCTTCACGTTGAATGGCATGGAGAGGAAGACCCAGCGCTGCTTTGGCACATACAGTTTGGTACCGATGCTGTCGGCACGCATGGTAGCCTCGTTGATGAGGGTTCCGTGGATATTTGCACTGGTCGAGCTTGACTGATTGATGTAGTAATTTGGATCGTATGTAAAGTCAAACTTGCTGAGTGACAGCATACTGTTTCCCTTCACGGTCAGGCTTCCGCCATTTCCACCATAAGTATCAATCAGCATGCTAGGCTTGTAGTCTGCAGGGAGAGAGTCTGGCAGATTAAGCGTAAATTCTTTCCAGATGTTCATACTTTCAGGAAGTTCATCTGTTGCCTTGATATTGGTGAATGCATCCCAGCCCCGCGTCTGCTTGTAGACATTGAGCACGAAAGTAGGCACATAGAGGGTTCGCTTGCTCATGTCCATGCCTCCATTGAAAGGATTTTCATCCCTAACCTGTGGAGGTACCAGTGCCAGACAAGTAACTTCTTTCAGATTCTTGCAATAAGCGAAAGCATTATTAACGGTAGTTACACTGGCAGGTATGGTAACCTTTTCCAATGAATTGCATCCGTAGAATGCTGAATATCCTATCGTTTGAGTTCCCTTTGGAATTAAAATCTCCTTCAGGTTATTGCAATGTGCGAATGCATTATCTTCAATGGTTTCCAGTTGTTCCGGCATGCTGACGGATGCCAAATTTCTTAACTCATAAAAAGCTCCGCCAGAGATGGTCTTCAGCGAAGATGGCAGTTCTAATGTGGTCAGCGCATAGCATCTGTAGAAAGCATTACTTCCCATATAAACCAGACCTTCAGGGAATTTGATGCTCTTTATATTGTAACAACCATAAAAAGCAGAATTGCCTATGCTCGTTACACCATCAGGAATGACTACATTTTCAAGAGACTCGCAGTATCTGAATGCCCCTTCTCCGATGGTCTTGAGATTCTTAGGCAAGGTAACCTTCTTGATGCCACGTCGCTCACTAAACAGATAATCTGGTATGTTTTCCATATCCACCTCAGAAAGATCCGCCTCTACGAGGTTAGGCATGCGCTTCTGGATATTGTAGATATCGTCGTCGTTGAGCTTACCCTTGATGGTCAATATGTTGACATCGCTGATATTTTCGGTCTTCTTAAGGATTTCATTACCCAGTTCTCCCGGTGTAGCCAAATCCACAGAGATGCTGAAACCCTTGCCAGCCAGCAGGATATAGTTCTTCCATCCTTCCACTTCCTTATAGCTGTTGAGGCTTCCTTCTGGAATATTGATGATTCTCAACTGATTTGTGCCGTATAAAAAGTCTTCCCCCAATGTAGGCGATTTCACAGGTTTCATCACCAGATGTTTGAGATTGGTGTATCCGAGGCAGTAGTTTCCCATAGACTTTACTGATTCCGGAATCTCAATTTCTTCCAGGTTTTGGCAATTATAGAACGCATAGTGGCCTATGTCTTTGATGCCATCAGGCAGATTCACCTTTCTGATGTTGTCATGTGTGTCATAAAACACAGAATTATATCTGCTGCTGATGCTTACCACCTGATAGGTCTTGCCATTATAGTCCACGGTGGCTGGAATAATGGCAGTATCACCTTTCTTATTATAGCGATAAAGCGTGGCAGTGAGGGTGGAATCCACTACCGTGTATTGTAAACTGTCGACAGTAATGTCGTTGACGGCGGTTCCTTGTCCGCTTCCAGCGTAGCATTGCAGTGATATGCAAGCCATTGCCATGATTGTGAGGTATCCTTTATCCATAATTCTGGAGTTTAAAGGGTGAATAAAAAGTTAAATGTCTCTCTGCATCTGCTGCCAGTTCTTATCAGTTGTTGATATATGATTTTCCTTGCAGACACATTTATTGTGCAAATATACAACTTTTCTGCTTATGTCATGTCAAATTCCTTTGAAAATTGCATTTGTAGTGTGAATTTATTGTATTACCCCAAAGAAAACGGGTAACCTGCTGGTGAAATATACCACCTATGGTGAGAGAATCGAGGTGCGCACAGGTTTAAAGCCAACCGTCAATTATAATCCCCTGATGCCGTTTTTATTTCTTATTCATTTCCAAAATAACGTTAAAAACCATTAAGAACTTTCCAAAAATACATAATTAATTGTGTATCATGACTTTTTGTCCTTACCTTTGCAAGGTTATAGAAGATTATTCAATAATATTTGGAATAAATATACGATTTTAAATGAATAAAAAGCGATTCTTGCTGGGGGCAATCACTGCCACCCTGATTGGAAGTTCTTGCTATGCCATCTCCATGGAAGCTGCACCGGAGATGGGATTGTTCAAGAAGAAAAAGAAAAAAACAGAGCAACCTACATCGGATTATAAGAAAATAGTAGGCAGCGATTCTGTGAATGTACGAGGAGTCATGAATGTAGTAAAGAAGGAGCAGGATTTCTACCTTGAAATGCCTACCAAACTGATGGGAAGAGTGTTCCTCGTTTCCAACAAACTGCAGCGTGTGCCTTCCGAACTCAACGAGGCAGGCGTAAACCGTGGTATCAACTACGAAAACCAGTGTATCCGTTTTGAATGGAATCAGGATAAAAAGACCGTTTTTGTGCGCCAGCAGCGCCTTACTCCCGAAGTAGATTCCAAGGATGCCATGGCGGCATCCGTTGAAAGCAATTACATTGATCCGCTCATCGCAAGCCTCAAGGTAGAGGCGGTGGCCAAGGATTCTTCCACCGTCATCTTCAAGGTGAACGACCTCTTCAACGGAAAGAAGACTTATCTCAATGATGTGTTCAATCTCATCAATCTCGGCACTTCAGCCGATTCCGATTTGTCGCGCATCATCGATATCAAGGCTTTCAGCAACAATATCACCGCAACATCTGAACTTACCACCGTGGTACACGAGGGTAAGAGCAAGACCAATATCACCGTAGAGGTAAGCAGTTCGCTGGTCCTCCTTCCTGAAACCCCGATGGTGGCACGCAAGGAAAACCAGCGCGTGGGCTATTTCACCACCAGCCGATTGCAGTATGGCGACCACCAGCAGGAAGTGACCCGCAACAACTATATCACCCGCTGGCGCCTGGAACCTAAGGATGAGCAGGCCTATCTGCGTGGCGAACTGGTAGAGCCTAAGAAGCCTATCGTCTTCTACATCGACCCAGCCGTTCCGGAGTTCCTGCGCCCTTATATTAAAAGAGGTATGACCGACTGGAACGCAGCGTTCGAGAAGGCAGGATTCAAGAATGCCGTACAGGTGTTCGACCTCACCGACAGCATTGCTGCCGAAGGCGACGACATGAAGTATTCTGTGCTGACCTACGATGCTTCAGAGAAGGCGAACGCCATGGGTCCTTCCGTCATCGACCCACGAACAGGCGAGATTCTGGAGGCAGACATCATCTGGTGGCACAACGTGAAGTCGCTCCTGCGCGAATGGATCATGGTGCAGACAGGAGCCTACAACAAGGAGGCACGCCAGTATGAATTGCCAGAGGCCTTGATAGGCGATGCAGCCCGATTCGTAGCCTGCCATGAGGTGGGCCACTCGCTCGGATTGCGCCACAACATGATAGCATCCAATGCATACCCTACGGATTCCCTCCGTTCCAAGTCGTTCACCGACCATGTATGCGGCACTGCAGCATCCATCATGGACTATGCCCGTTTCAACTATGTGGCACAGCCGGGAGATGGCATCCAGCAGATTTCTCCGCAAATAGGTCCTTACGACCTGATGGCGATAGAGTGGGGCTACCGCTGGTTCCCGGATGAGAAGAAGGCCGCTTCAGCACAGCAGGATTTCCTGAAGAAGCACAGCGGAAAGGAATTCAGATACAGCGAGACGCAGAGCCAGCGCACCGCCATCGACCCACGTTCCCTGAGCGAGGATTTGGGCGATGACGCCATGAAGTCGGCTGCCTATGGCATCGCCAACCTGAAGCGCGTGATGCCTAACATCATCGATTGGACCCGCACAGGCGAACCGGGTCAGACCTACGATGAGGCATCGAAGCTCTATCAGGGCGTCATCTTCCAGTGGAGTCTCTACCTCTACCATGTGCTCGCCAATGTGGGTGGCATGTACATCGACAATACCACCATCGACGATGGCAAGCCTACCTTCACCTTCGTGGAGAAGGACAAGCAGAAGCGAGCCGTGCAGTTCCTCATCGACGAGGTGTTCACCTGTCCGAAGTGGCTCTTCAGAAGCGAGCTCAACAAGTATACCTTCATCAACAAGAATACGCCGCTGGGCGTGCAGGAGCAGTCGCCAGACTATGCACTGCAGAACCAGCAGAGCTACATGCTCTGGGATATGCTCGACAACAGCCGCATCATGCGCATGTTTGCCAACGAGCAGAACAACGGCAGGAATGCATTCACAGCCGTGGAGATGATGGATATGCTGCATAAGCACTTCTTCGGCAAGACCCTGGCAGGCAAGTCGCTCAGCGTAGACGACCGCCAGTTGCAGAAGAACTTCGTGGATGCGCTCATCACGGCTGCCGCTCAGCAGGAGGGCGTGAAGATCAACAAGAAGATTTTCGATTCCCCTGCCATCATCGACTCGCCGGATTTCAACATGCCATGCCATAGCCTCAGTTCGGCTCCCCGCACCATCGACATGGGCGGCACCCAGACGGCACGTGTGAGCGATGCCATCAGCGTGAAGCGTGGCGAACTCGTGAGAATCCTCAACCTGCTGAAGGGCAAGCGCCGTTCGGGCGATACTGCCACCCAGTTCCACTACGAGGACGTGATCATGAGAATCCAGACTGCTTTGGGGCAGGAGATTAGATAATTTATAATTGACAATTAATAATTTATAATTAATAATTCATAATTAAGGGATTAAGTAATTAAGGTAAACAAAAAAATAGAGAGATTGTATATGAGAATGAGAACATTCATGCTTTTAATCATGGTTTTCGCCATGAACATCCTCTCGGCACAGGAGCGCACCATCACGGGTATCGTGGTGGATGGCAGCATGGGCGACGACCCGCTGCCAGGCGCTACCATCTCTGTGGTGAGAGGTCCGAACAAGAAGGTGTCACATGGCACCGTGACCGACTACGAAGGCAAGTTCACCCTCAAGGTGGATGCCCAGGATAAGTCGTTCTCCGTAAGATTCATGGGATTCGAAACCAAGGATGTCAACATCGAACCAGGAAAAAACGACTATAAGGTGGTTTTGGAATCTGACGCCAAGCAGATTGGCGAGGTGGTGGTGACGGGTTATCAGGAACTGGACCGACGCAAGCTGACTTCGGCGGTAACCACCCTGAAAATCAGCGATGAGAAAATCGGTGCCGTCAACAACATCGACCAGGCACTTGCCGGACAGATTGCCGGACTTTCTTCCATCACCTCTTCGGGTGCACCGGGTGCGCCGGTGAAGATCCGCATCCGTGGTACCGCTTCTATCAACGGTACCCAGGAACCGCTGTGGGTGCTCGATGGTATCCCGATGGATGGCACCGATATCCCAAGCATGGAGGATCTGAAGGATATCGACAATATCTACCAGACTTCCATCGCCGGATTGAATCCATCCGATATCGACAACATCACCGTGCTCAAGGATGCTGCAGCCACCGCCATCTACGGTGCGAGAGCAGCCAATGGTGTCATCGTCATCACCACCAAAAAGGGACGTGCGGGAGCACCGGTCATCAACTTCTCGGGCAAGATGACCTTCATGCCTAAGACGGATATCGACCGACTCAACCTGCTCAACAGCAATGAGAAGGTAGACCTGGAACTCGGTCTGCTGGCATCTGATTACACCTATCGCCAGAACAAGGGTGAGGTAGCAGGCATCCTCAACAGCCTGGGCGAAACCAGCGCCTACAAGGCAGGCGGATGGAATGCGCTGAGCCAGACTGCCCAGAACCAGATTAACCAGCTCCGCAACACCAATACCGACTGGAATGATATCCTCTTCCGCAATGCACTCACCCAGGAGTACAACATCGGCATCTCGGGTGGTGGCGACAAGAGCGATTACTATACATCCGTGGGCTATACCGACGAGCAGGGTAACGTGAAGGGCGTGGGAAACACCCGATACAACATCACCCTGAAGACCAACTACCAGGTGAACAAACTCCTCAAGGTGGGCGCTTCCGTATATGCCAACGAGCGTAAGCAGAACACCTATCTCACTGATAGCAACGGCTTTACCAACCCGGTATATTATTCCCGATTGGCAAACCCATACTTCACTCCATACGATGAGAACGGTAACTACAACTACGATACCAACGTGCAGGGCAAGGAGGATTCCTCGCTCAACTTCAATATCTTCGAAGAGAGAGCCAATGCCAACACCAGGCGCCGCGACCGTTCGATGATGGCTATTCTCAATGCCGAGCTGCGCCTCACCGACTATCTGAAGATTACCTCGCAGTTTGGTTTGCAGGAGGATTCCTATTCCCTGAGCAAGTATGCCAACGAGAACACCTACGCCATGCGCAAGGAGAAACTCTTCACCGAATACCAGGGTGCTGACGGCGTAAAGAAGAGCTTCCTGCCGGATGGAGGTATGCACAAGACCACAGAGTATCACAACCGCCAGTGGACCTGGAAGGCGATGGCTGAATTCGTGAAGACCTTCAACCGCATCCACGATGTCAACTTCATGTTGGGTACCGAGGTTCGCCACGCCAAGTCGAACTCCATCTACAGCGTGGCTTACGGCTATGATTCCCGTACCCTCACCACCCAGCCGGTCATCTTCCCTAGCCAGACCTGGGCAGATTCCTATCCGCTGCATCAGGAGACAGAGTCTGAGAATGCCTACGTATCCTGGTATGCCACAGGTTCTTATTCGCTTTTCAACCGCTATACCATCGGTGGAAGCGTTCGTTTCGACGGTTCAGATGTCTTCGGCGTAGCCAAGAAATACCGCTATCTGCCTCTCTACTCCGTGAGTGGACTCTGGAGAGCGAAGGAGGAGAATTGGCTCAAGGACGTGAAGTGGATGGACAATCTCTGCCTCCGTGCCTCTTACGGTTTGCAGGGTAACATCGACAAGAATACCTCACCTTATTTGATAGGTACACTGAAGAAGGGCACCATCCTGCCAGGCATCAGCGAGGACATCATCAACAGCGAGACCGCTCCTAACCCTAACCTGAAATGGGAGAAGACGGAGAACGTGAACGCCGGAATCGATTTTGCCGTATTGCACAATGCCATCACCCTCTCTGTAGACTATTACTATCGCCACAGCACCGACCTCATCGGCCTGAAGATGCTGCCGCTGGAGAGTGGATTCTCTTCTACCACCATCAACTGGGCGAGCATGAACAACAAGGGTGTGGAGATAGCCCTGGGCACCAGAAACATCCATACCAAGGATTTCAACTGGACCACCAATCTCAACATCGGTTACAACGAGAACAAGGTGATTCAGGAAACCGTGGCTCAGAATGCCACCTATCCTGGCCGTGAAGGTTATCCTGTGGGAGCACTCTTCGCCTATAAGACAGCCGGACTCGATGCCGACGGTTATCCGCTCTTCGTCAACAAGAATGGCGAGAAGGTATCTGCCACCGAGTTCCTGAAGCTCAATGCCCATGGCGCCAGCACCCTCACCGCTGAGGAGCAGCGCAACCTGTATACCTACATGGGCAGCACCGACCCTAAGTGGACGGGCGGTTTCATCAACACCTTCGATTACAGGAACTGGCAGTTGGGCATCAACTTCACCTTCAACTTCGGCATGAAGGTGCGCGTGCAGCCTAGCTACTCACCAGCCAATTATGACAGGGGCTTGAACGTGAACCGCGACATTCTGAACCGCTGGACGGCAGATAATACCAGCGGCAGTTTCGCCAAACTGATGGTCAGCACCGAGCGCCCACGCGAGTACGTGCAGTATAACGAGTACAACCTCTACAGCATGCTCGATACCTGGGTGAAGGATTGCAACTACGCCCGCCTTCAGAGCCTGCGCCTGGGCTACAAGTTGCCAACCCAGTGGCTGAGCCGCATCGGCGTGAAGAGTGCATCCCTCTCTCTTGAGGCACGCAATCTGCTCGTCATCGCCAGCAACTACAGCAACTATCTGGACCCGGAGACGATGGGCAACCCATACGCGCAGCCTATCCCGAAGAGTTTCATATTTGGCGTAAACGTAAATTTCTAAAAGAATGAAGACAATGAAAAGAAGATATTTGATGGGCATCGTCATGCTGTTGGCGATGATAGGATTCACCAGTTGCGATGATTTCCTCGACATCACCCCAACCGGAAAGGTGATAGCCAAGACGGGCAAGGAATACAGAGCCTTGCTCACCTACGAATACAAGAATTTCCCGGAAGACCGTGGACTCGCCACGCTGAGAAGCGACGAGATGACCCTGAGCAAGGCATCCACCTCTACCGAGGATTACGATTCTTACTTCGACATCTGGGCATGGAACGACCTCAACCAGCAGAGCACCACGGCTTCTTTCGGCTGGCGCCGTTACTATCATGCCATCTACATCGCCAATTATATCATCGAGAATCAGACCAAGATTACCGAGGCTACACAGGATGAAATCAGTCAGCTGGTGGGCGAGGCCTATATGATGAGAGCCTACTGCCACTTCCTGCTCGTTAATCTCTATGCCGATGCCTATACCCATTGCAATCCGGCTACCACCCGCGGCATCCCGCTCTCGCTGGAGGCAAATGTCAACAACGTGCTCACCTGCAGCAGTGTGGAGCAGGTTTACCAGCAGGTGATTGCCGACATCAAGGAGGCAAAGACCCGTCTGAAGGTGGCTACCTGGGACGAGGGCTACACCTACCGCTTCAACCAGATTTCTGCCGATGCTCTGCTGGCTAGAGTCTATCTCTACAAGGGCGACTGGCAGGATGCCTTGGCAGAAGCTAAGGTGGTGATGGAGAAACATGGCGACCTGGAAAATCTGACCGATTCAAAGGTATTGCCAAACTACTATAAGTCGGTGGAGAGCATCGTTGCCCTGGAGCAGGTGATGACTTCCGGCTATGTGAAGATTGGCGTACCTAGCAAGGCACTGGTTGATACCTATCGCACGGGCGACAAGCGCAAGGCACTCTATTTCAAGGCACAGACGGCAAGCGTCTACAGCTTGATTAAATATGGCGACAAGCGCAACGACGGCTATCGCTGCTCCTTCCGTTCTGCCGAGGCCTACCTCATTGCTGCCGAGGCTGCTGCCCAGAATGCAGCTGATAACGCAGCAGCAGAAGATGCCAATCTTGCTGAGGCTCGCACCTATCTCAAGGCACTGATGGCCAAGCGATATGCTCAGGCAAAATATACCCAGTATGCCGCAGAGCTCGACACCATGCAGAAGGCCGACCTGCTCAAAGCCATCTACAACGAGCGCACCTGCGAACTTGCCTTCGAGGGCCATCGCTGGTTCGACCTCCGTCGTACCACCCGTCCGCAGTTGAGCAAGACCTACGGTGAGAATAGCTATGTACTTGAAGCCAACGATTCCCGATATACCCTCCGCTTCCCAATCGAGGCAGTAGAGGCGAATCCGAATATCGAGAAATGGGAGGGCAAGTAAGATAATTGTTTCACATAAAAATTAATGATTATGAGAAGATTTACATTTTCAATGATGCTGGCGCTGGCAACGGTTGCTGCCAATGCCAAGGATGTGTTGGATGCTCCAACCTGGACTGATAACCTCACTACCACAGCGGAAGCCAAGGATTTGACCCGTGCTGCTGCCATGGCTGTTGATAACGAGGGTAACTCCATCGTAACCGGTAGCTTTACCAAGGATCTGGAGTTTGCTGCCAGCTATCTGGAGCCTGTGGCCAACAGTGCCTTCATTGCCAAGTATGATAAGGCTGGTGCCAAGAAGTGGGCTGCCGGTCTGGCTGGTGCTGCCACCATCACCACAGTGGCTACCGATGCCGAGGGCAACGTTTATGCTGCCGGCGTATTTGCAGATCAGGTAGCAATCAAGGATGCCAACGGCGAAACCAAGGCAACGATCACCGGTATGGCCGACAAGGTGGATAAGGTTTCCGGCTTCATCGTGAAGTACGACAAGCAGGGTGCGTATGTAGCTTCCAAGACCATCCTTTCCGAGAGCGATGCAGAAATTGCAGCCAAGGACGAGATTGGCGTGCTGAGCCCTTCTTTCACAGCCAAGAAACTGGTAGTTGATGGAAACAAACTCTATCTTTCAGCTTCTTACAAGGGCAATGTAGCCTTGGAAGGTGTTACCCTGAAGGGTAAATATGCCTGCTCATATGGCTTCTTGTATAGTGATGAGACCGCCATGTGCGTGCTCTCTTTCGATGCAGCCGACCTGGCAAATGCCAACATCGTTTCTGCGCTTGGCGCTACAGAGCAGTTGACAAATGAGGCTACCTACAATACAGAAGATGTTAACTTCGCCATCAACGATGGCAAGATCTACGTAGCCTACGTGGCATCCGGTAAGGACATGACCCTTACAGCTGCCGGCAAGGATACCAAGATTGAGACAGCTTATGCAGAGGGTGCTACCGAGCATGCCTACGTATTGGCAGCCATCGATGGCGACCAGGTAACTACCCAGGTTTATCATTCTGTAGCCACAGATAATTCCAACACACTGAACACCATCGACGAGATGGCCTATCAGAAAGGCAAGCTCTATCTGGCAGGTTCCTTCAACCAGGCACTTCCTTTCGACAACACCATCTCTTATCTGGGAGGTTGCGATGCCTACGCAGCCTGTCTGGATGCAGAAAGTCTCAGCAAGAACTGGGCAGTAGCCAGTGCTTTCGATGAGGGTGATGCCAAGCACAAGGCAGAAATCATCAGCGGCATGCTGGTTGATGAGGATGAAGTCACTCTGGTAGGTTGGGTAGAGAATACTTTTGACCGCACCATCGAGGCTCCTCTGGGCTATCAGATCAACACCAAGACCCCAGCCATGCAGAAGGGTGAGGAGGTGCTGATCACATCCGTAGCCGAGAACGGAAACTATGCACTTTATCAGACAGATAATGTAAAGGGTAGTGATGAGGACAAGACCACTGAAGGCACTTACTCATACATCTTCTATAACAATGCAGAGTCATCAGGCATCAGCAAGGTTCTTGCCGACGACAACACCATCGATTGGGATGGCAATGAGGTAACACTCGCCAAGTCTGCCGACATCACGGTCTATACAGCCGCAGGTGCAGCAGTGAAGTCTGCCAAGAACGTGAAGTCATTGTCTCTCGACAATGTTGCCAATGGCATCTATCTGGTCAAGGTAGGCAAGCAGGCATTGAAGATTGTGAAGTAACTTTCTCCTGAAAGTCATACTATATAAAAATGGCATTAGAATATGGTTTTTCCCATATCCTAATGCCATTTCTTTTGTTTCTCCGAAAATAAACTCGGATAATTAATCCGTTCTCATATTTTTTTTGTATTTTTGCCACGTGATCTACATCCCAAAAATCTCTTTCGCCTCCAGGCAAGGACAATCCTTGGGAGTAGTACCCGGCAAATCCCGATGGCCCACAACCTCGGCTTTCGGGAAAAGCCCCTTCAGAACAGCAAGCAGATCTCGGATCCTGGAATACTGTTCCGGAGTCAGCGTGTTCTGAGGTCTGCCTTTCTCATCCAGACCGCCCTCGTAGCAGATACCTATCGAGCAGCGGTTGTATGGGCGGGCATGGGCACCAACCTCCAGCAGGAAACGGTGTTGCGTGCAACTGCCGTCCTTCCGCACATAAAAGTGGTAGCCGATGTCACGGAAACCGCGTGCCAGATGGTCGCGTCGCAACTGTTCCACCGGATACTCACGGTTGCATCTCGTGGCAGAACAATGCAGCACGAGATACTTTACAGACTCTGGCGACATCATATATCGCCCGTCCTCCACTCTGGCGAGGAGCGTCCGCTCATTGCGGATCATCTCCCCACCAATCGTCATAGGAAACTGATCTTTAGTCATAAGCAAAAATCAGGTGTTTAGGAATTAGTACTTCAGACATTGGGCACACGAACTGACACCCAAGGCCGTGAGCGCCGCAATTAGCGCCTGCAGCACGGCATAGAGAACACTGGTCCAGGAAATCTTCCTGTTAGGAACATCATTTAAATTCATAGGCATTGATGATTTTAGATTACTACGTCAGAAGAATCACCATCGCTGCCGCCACCCTGGTCAGTCTTGCCACCCTGGTCGGTGCCGCCCGTTGTTCCGCCCGTAGTACCCGAACCGCCTGCGCCCTGGGTGTTATCGCCCGAGCCCGGGTTCTTGTTCTCGCCGGTAGAACCGCCGCCGTCGGAATCACCAGGAGTCTTCTCCTTCTTCTCGTCGTCGTAGTTCACGAGTTCGATGTTGTCAGGAACCAGGTTATATACGCGGCTTCCGTTCTTCAGCAGGCTATACGCAGGACGGAAGGAAGGGATGAGGCTCTTCACGAGCTTAGCGTTGGCATTCTTCTCGTCCTCCACGGCGCCGCTGGTGATGAAGCGGAGGTAAAGCTTGCCGAAGCCGAGCAGTTCGATGTCGTAACCCTTCTTCAGGTTCTCCTTCACATAGTATGCATAGCGGTCGAGCACAGCCTTTACGTCGGCAGGAGTAGCGGTAGACTCCATAGAGATCTGCTTAGCAACCTCTTCGGTGGTCAAAGTACCATAACTGTAAGGGCGAACGCTGTAGAGTGTCTTACCCTTCTTAGGTCCCATGTGGACCACTGTCTTTAAAATTTTGTAACTCTTACTCATAAAACAAACTGTTAAAAGGTTAATAATTAAGTTTTTGTCTGATAGACGTTGCAAAGATACAACAAAAAAAGAGCAAAGTCAAGTGCGTTTACTATTCATGCTGTTTGGTTTACTTCTGATTCACTGCTCGTTTACAAAAATTAAAAATGATGGATATGCTAGTACAAAAAGAAGCAAGAATCGAGACTCCGTTATTGAAGCTCCGCCAGGAAGAGCTTCATCTTGCTATATATATTAATAATGTGGAGACCTTGGAAGAGTATGTTGCCAAGCTCTCTGTATGTGTCAGTGCCCGCGAACTGGCATTGGTGGTTGATGACATGGTTTGGGATTCCGCCGTGAAGGTGGATCGCGATACGGCGGTGATGCAGGAGTTCATCCGTGTTCTTCTTCCGCTGGCTCCCCATGTCACCACTGGCATCAACAATATCCGCAAGCAGATTAACAATCTGCTGTGCAAGTCGAGATAGGATGGGGGGGAGCAGGAAAAGAAATATGTGGAATTGGTTTATCACACTACCACCTCATACAATTTCTTGTCTCCTATTACCACTTCATGCAAACCAGGCTGTTTGTTCCTGTTGAAGCAGAAACTGAGCATATAGCCTGTCTGCAAATGGTAATAGTCGAGATATTCGCTGATGACATCAGTACGAGTCAAGTCGCGAGTCATGCACAAAACGAGGCTTGTCATACTCACCTTGCTGATAGATGGAAGTATCCTTGGCATTGGAAATAAAGAGATTATAAAGCCAAGTCTCGAAGATACGGCAATAAATAAGGGTAGCACCTTGGTACTCCTTGACAAAATTAAACATGATAGCGATATTGAGATCCCTGTCATAATAATTGAACGAAACCCGTTTGCCACCAAAGATAATCGCCTTCAACGTTTCCGCAAGAGTAGGGAACTGGCTCACCTTCTTCTCCATATCGTCAAACAGGGTATTATGCTCCTTCAGGAGATGGTTCACCGACGCCAATACACCTTCCCTGTCCCAGGTAAGACCACCCTCATCCATGATTTGACAGATGCGGCTCACCAAGAATGGATAACCCGAAGTATAGTCATAAATCATCTGACCTACGAAATGTTCATCAAAACTAATATGATGGTCTTCCTTATATTCTGCCAGCATCCCTGCGATGCCATCGGCAGGTAGGCTCATGTTAGCATCAAAAGTCACAGCAATGTTCCAAGGCGAATTGTACTGATGCTGCTCTTCCGGACGGAGTTTCAATTTCAAGTTCTTGACATCATAGACGCCTGCGAGGATAACCGACTGGAAAGTAGGGCGTTCATCACGCTTAAGATACATGTTACGAAGAAGTCCCAAGAAATGAATGAACTCTATATGATTGCCCGCAGCATCCACTTCATCTATCAAAAGAACTATCTTATCTGTTTTTGACATTTTAGATACCGTTCTGTTAAAAGACAGACTATCCATCGTCTTGTCTTCACTCGAAACAGATAGCCTGAGGACTTCTTTAGAAGAATCGGACAAATTCTGAACCTCATCCCATTCCACACTATCATTCATCAGCAACAAGGATGCAAACATTAGGGTCTCATCACTCTTGAATGCACTATCCCCAAGCCCCTCGAAACTCAAGGAGAACACAGCATACCCTTCTCCCTCAAGCTTTTTCTTGAGGAGAGCCAAAGTCGTGGTCTTGCCATACTGGCGGCCTCTGTTGATGCAAAAGAAATTGCCATGGCGCACCAATTTGGCAGCAGCCTCCACCTGACGGCTGATGTCAACCATATAGTGCATGGATGGGATGCACTTACCTGTCGTATTGAATACCTTCATATCGCTTGATGTTATTATTAAGCATATCTATTTCAGTGCAAAGATACAACTTTTATCCAAAAGTCAAGGCTAACAACAGTTAATTTTATCCAAAAGTCAAGGCAAACGCTGCTGCAATGGGATAGATTTTGTTACATACGGAGATGGCATCATGTGCAAAAATCCCCCAATGAGGGATAAAAATACTTAAATTCATCCCTCATTGAGGGATTATTTGTATCTTTCTTCTACAATCAGATGAGAGAAAAACAGGATGTTATTTCCTCCAGGGTTGCTCATAGCATGCCTTTTCGTTGTTTTATGTATATAGTTATTGGAGTAACCAATACACTATCTGGCACAAATGTGTCCTTGTTTATATTGCATTTATTTTTTATTTCTTTTCTTGCAGCAACATAATATTTACGACCTTCATTTTCTGCCTTAATAGTATCTATAGTCAAACCATATTTATACAACAATTTGTTCATTTTCTCATAAAGGGGAGTATTACATAAGGTATGATCTACAGCATGGCAATAGTCAACATAATAATCAAATGAATGGTAGTCTATTTTTTCTGCATCCAATAGAGCGTAATCAGCAAACACGAAAGTATCACCAAAAATGTATTTTATATTTTTTATTGGATATAAATTTGACGCATGCTTTAGACACAAATCTAATTGATGCAAAGTTTCTTCTCCATGGGGGAATTTTACGTTTCTAAAGACTCTTTTTTTTCTTGTCCAATATTCAAATTCATCTCTTGACAAGAAACCAATACATGGAGTATTTTTCCTCCCATACGAAAAGGAAAAGTAAATAGACGTAGGAACATTCTGTTTTTGCACATGACAAATATAGTCTTTGTCATAGTATTTTCCTACGACGATTTCTGCTTTTTCTTTTTTTTGTGTACAACAATTAATGATAAGCATTAATACACAACTGATAATTGCTAACTTTTTCATTGTCTTCTCGTTTTATATTAACTATCTATATCCACATTTCCATAATTTTGTGGATATATTTTCATAATTGTGATAATAATAATCTGCACCATGACGTTGGTCTTTGGGATAATCAAATTGACCATCATGCCCATTATAAAAATATTCGATATGTCCAGTTATACCTCCTCCAAAAGGACCTTGCGAAACGACTCCGTTCATTAATTTTATTGTTTTTGAATAATGATATATTCGGGGATTTCCCCAAACTCTTCTTGAAGAAAGCCAATTATCCATATCTTTTGCAAAGAAGAAATAATAATTTCCATCATTGCCCAAGTGAGTTTGTCCTTTGATATATGGTATTTTTAGAACTCCACTTTTATTTAGTGCATAGCACATACGAGCAGCACAGGCATTATCATATTCTGGAAATCCCAAGGATGCATATAGTTCTTTTGCAGAAAGATCTCTCATGGATTGTCTATATATTTTATCTATGGCCTCCAAGTCCTTCATAGAAGGTCCACGGTGCATTTGCTCGTTATACATCATTTGAAAAGCTGAGGTCATGGCACCACTTGCAAACTTACCTCCGCCAATGACCGAAACCGTACCACCAAGCACTGCGCTTGTTGCTACTTGTGCCTCCAAGGAAAGATGGTCGCCATATTTTGCGATGCCTAGATTCCCTATAGCCGAAGCCATGCCTGTGAAGAACCCATGCTCGAAATGTCCTCCCTGCATGGCTTCCACAGCACCGTCAGACACGGAGTGCAAGGCACAACTGGTGGCAAAGTCATCGGAAAAGTTACCAATCTCACAGTTCATGATACCCGTTGCAGCACCCCAAAAGCCGCCAACGAAGGTACTCTTCGTCGTCTGCCATAGGTTCGCTCCGTTCATCAAGCAACTAGCCAAGGCTGAGGAAGCACCACCACATGCTCCACCTATCAAGGCTCCAACCACACCTGTCGCCAACCCACCAGTATCGAAGCCCACAGCTATACCCAAGATGGCACAGAAAGTGTCGCCCAACCAGTTGTAGCCAGTCGGGTCCGTGAGTGACAGCGGATTGTTGAGGCAATAGGCATATCTGTTCAAGCTCTGGCTAAACTCCGGAGCCTGAATGAATGGGTCTGGCGACAAGAACCTGCCGAGATCTGGGCTGTACATTCTTCCGCCCATGTTGATTAAGCTGAATCCCACATGCTCATGGCCTGTAAAACAGCGGTCTGTCTTGTTCCACACGGTGGTGTTGTCATAACTTCCATTCGAATTCATTCTACGTCCCCATGGGTCACAAATCGTCCTGTTGTCAACCTGACCGTTTTCCTTGGAACATGCCACAATGGAGCCAATGTTATCGTCATGCACATAATATGTATTTTCCACCGTGTCTTTCTTTACTACGAATGCCACAAGCTTATCCCCTGCCATGATGTAGGTTGTTTCCTTGCATTTATCTAAGCCGCTTTCGTACTCATAGCAAGCCCCTATGTGATATTTTTGCAAGGACGTGATAATTTTCTGTGGACGTACGATATTTCCCGACAGTTTCCGTGTATTCCATTTTGATACTTCTCGGTACTTGCATTGCTTGTCCGGTCCATATGTAAGGTCGAGCATGTCATAGACTTTCTGCGTACCTTGTTTTACACAGCTAACTTTATCGAATGACGTATAGCCGATATAATTCCATGCGGGAAGCTTATGATTGTATCCGCTAATTTCGGCAATTTGGTTCGTTCCATCCTTGTAGGATATGTTGCCCACTCCAGTCTTGTAAGTGATGTTACCAGCCTCATCATATTTCATCTCGCAGAAAAGACTTTGCTTTTCTCCGTCATTATATATGTGAGTGAGCCTGCCCAACTCATCATAGGAATAAAAATATGCAAGGTTGTTAACCTTGTCTTCCTTTGAGATGAGATTGTTGTTTCTGTCATAGCCAAACGTATATTCATTCACGCCGGGGGTGCTTATGGTAAGTAGCCTTCCGCTGGAATCATAGCTGCGATTGACGCTCAATCCATTGCCGAGACTCTCCTGCGTGACTTGTCCTCGGGCATTGACGTCCTTGGCTTTCCAAAATGATAGGCGGGAATTATAGTTGTAGACATTTGTCAAGTAGCCACTTCCCGTATATTCGTAACCGATGCATAAGCCAGACGGATAGGTTGTCTTGCTTACCCTATTAAATTTTGCATCGTATTCTGTTCTTGTGACGAACTCCTTCCCATGGATGTTTTCCTTGCATTGCGTCTTGCGTCCATATCTATCATAAGTATATTCCATCGCGGTGTTATTGGAGCAACTCATGGAGGATAGTGTTCCCTTGACCTGAGTGTCGTAAGTGTAAATGTATGTGAAGTCTGGGCGAGTCTCCTTGGTTAGACGCCCTGCCACGTCGTAGGAATAACTGGTTGTTCCGTGTGAGGTGGTTTCGGTCAACTTGTTGCCGTAGGCATCGTAGGTGTTCGTTACGACTCCCAAGTCTGGGTCGGTCAGCTTCGTTCGATTCCCCGTTTCGTCATATTCAGACAAGATAGTTGTCCTTGGACCTGTAACTTTTGTGCAGTTCCCGTTGACATCATATTCATAGGTAACAGAAATCCCCGCAGCATCGCGGCTCTCTGTCAACTGCCCCAGCATGTCGTATGTCTTGCTGGAGGTATTGCCTTCAGGGTCGGTTACAGTAGTCGTAAGCCCATTGTATTCATAGTCGGTCGTAGCACCTAAAGGGCTTGTGACACTGGTTGTGCGCCCTACTTGGTCATACGTTGTGGTAGTCCAGGTGATTTTGCTAGAGCCAAGATAATATGGTTCAGATACAGCTATAGTCTGTCCCTTGGCATCGTATTGATAGTCCTGGCATACAATCTGTGTAGGATTGTGCGCCGTGCTGGCGATGCGTAGCAACTGACCGAGACGGTCGTAGAACTTCCAACTTGTGGCTTCTCCACGTGTTTCCTCCTTCGTGTAGTATAGGGCATGTTGGGGAGCGTAAGGATGCCCTTTGCTCCATGCCTTGGTATATGTGGTGATGGACAAGTCGCTAGCTATGGAAGTTAGTTCCCCAAAACTGTTGTGACCATAGTTCGAACTTATGCCATTGGCATCCTTGCTGGAAGACTTTACGCCCAGTTTCGGATCTATGCTGAATATTTGTTCATATCCAAGGCAATCTATGCTCTTGCTGAGGAATCTGCCATTCTGGGTGTATTCGGTGTGTCTTGTTCGTGGTGAACTTCCTTCATTGGGTGTCTGGATGTCCTTGGTGATATTGCCATATTGGTCGTACTCATATTTTTTCTCATACCCCTTGTCTGTGCCTACGGCGTACTTTTCTGTTGACAGTAGTCCTGTCTTGGAATCATAAGAAAACTCGGAGGTGACACTGGTACTTTGCTTGGAGTTGCTTTTGGTCACATTACCTTTGACTAAACGCCCCAGAAACCAGTTCTTCTCATCATTTATATAAGTGTTGGTTGTTGTGACAAGCCTGTCGCTATAATCCATTTTGTTGCAGGTTACATTGCCATACGAGTCGTAGTCATTGGTGGTGGTTACATGGGAAACCAATTCTTTGCTGCTGAACTCATAACGATTGTTGATCGTATTCTTAGGAAGGCAAGTGTATACCCACTCAGATGGCATGCTAATGCCGTTTCGGAAATTCAAGACATAGTCACTGTAGGAAGTCTCCAACAAAACGCTGTCCATGTATTTGCTGGTGTTACGAAGCATAGGTGTAAGCACGATGTTGTTCACTTCATAGACACTTTCCTTCCTTTCACCTGTAAGATTGTCGAAGACAGTTACCCTCTCGAAGCCAAGCATTCCCCTGCCTCTTTTGTGGTAAAGGGCATTGTGATAGCGATACGCTACCTTGTGATTGCCATATACAGAATTAGGAGAGGTGACATAGGAAACTACAGGCCATGAGTTGGCCACGGAGACAACCGGATACTCATGTGCGGTTCCTCTGGTAAAGCAATCATTGCCAGAAAGACGGCTGTAAGCTATTGACAGGGTGTTTCCCAATCCGTCCGTAATGCCTGTGAGCAAGTGGCTGGATCCGGTAACTGCATAGAGGCTAAATCCAACAGTGCCATCTCCCAGTCCTGGGTATGACAATGCCTCCAGTTTTCCGTCGCCATTGAAATCCTCGAACCTGTAATTCCATCCCTTGGCTGTGGTCACAGAATTATTGACGGTCTTGGTAAATGATTTTCCAGTTCCGTTATTAACGTACACCTCCAAAGGTGCCGTATTGTCCTTGTCCACAGCAACGATGTCGCACAACCCATCGCCATTTACATCCACGCCATAGGCTAGCTTGTTCTTTTGGCTAAAGTAGGCAGTGCTGATAGTATAACTGTCAAACAACTTGCCAACATCATTGCTTCCTGTGGAAAAATTGACTTCCCACTTTGTGCTCTTGTCGTTCCCAGTAGTGATGATGTCACTTTTCCCGTCACCGTTAAAATCACCGATGATGAAATGATCCTCGCCTCCGAGTGTCAAGCCTGTCAACTGAGTTAGTTTTCCAGACTTGGACATCTTGTATAAGACGCTTCCGCAGCCATTGCTGCTTTTCTTCTCTTTGCAGTTCAGAACCTCGTAAGTTCCATCTCCGTCAAGGTCGAGTAGTGACATACAACCAGGATAGTCCCAGTCATCATTTACCAGTTTTCCCTTGGCGGTAAGGTTTAGGGGGGAAAGAACATCATCGCTGTAAGTTGAGACTAGGGCATAGTAAGTATCCAAGTAGTAGTTTGAGTTGACTATGAATAAGTCTGCCGCCCCGTCACAGTTAGCATCCATGACATGCAAACGATGATTCAGGTTGAAAGGAGGTTCGATGGTCTTTTGATATTCAAAACTAACATTGCCTTTGCCTGAAACCTTTGCTTTCATATAATCTAGCCAATAGAAACGATCGCTACTTCTCTCTATCACGATATCGTCGTAGCCATCCCCATTGAAGTCTCCGGCAACGATGCTCTCTATCCTTACCCCGTATTTTCCCTTTTCTGGTAATTTGTACTGATAGGATATAGGTGTGGCAAAACCACTTCCTGCACCGAGATAGATGTAGAAGTTGTAGTCCTTTGCATTGTTGTTGGCTTTCGTGATGAAATCCATCTTTCCGTCGCCATTGAAATCTCCTGTTATAACATTGACTTTTTTGAACTCAGATGGTGTATAGGAATTCTTTGAAATCTTGTGATCCTCATTGTTGTCCCAGAAAAAAAACGTGGGGTTCATCTTCTCTTGGCTCGTGCGTTCTGTAACGGAAGAGAGGTATTGCTTCCCATTCTTGCTTTCATAGGAAATGTCATATTGCTTGACCAGCTCATCCCCATATTTTACGGAGATGGATTTGATGGCTTTGTTGTGAAGATATTTCTCGCCACCGATATACGATGCGGTGCGAGATATGGATGTGGTTGTGAAAGTTATGGAGTTGGAAGGTGAAGTGCCAGTACTACTGTTTCCTGTATAGAAAATATGAGAAGGCACAACTTCGTTGTTACCATATTTGTTATAAGATATGGTGTAATAGTTGCCACATGTGTCCGTAACTTTGACCAACGGCCAAAATAAGTTTTTGGTGGACTGTGTCAAAGGTTCATACTCATAGACGAGGCCAGCCTTGGAGTAAACCACGAAACGGGAAGGGGCTTCCTCTGTTCCGTATGCGATGATTCTAGAAAAAGTATTGTGTTCCGTCCTGTACTCTCTGTTGTCGTTGCCAGCCTTTATCAATTGTAGCCTTGCACCATCCAGGGTGAATCGGTCGTTTTTATCAAACCGTATAACGTCTGAAATATTGTCATTGAATAGATTCCTTGGTGCACGACTGATGACGGAAAGTCCCTTCAAGTCGAAACCGTATCCCAACAAACCATTCCCATTGCCACTATTGTATGCAATGGTCAACTTTGGCTCTATGCCTCCTATCCCTGATGGTATGGAAATGGGAATTTCATATGTGAACTGGCCGTTGGGAGTTACGTCGTGCTTCCCAGGTATCTTGCCGACGATTCCACCCTCAGTCCCTCCATGGATATTGTCAGCTATCTGAGCATGGACATTGAGCGAAACTAGGAATAGGGCAAGTGGAATCAAGTCGGTCAATATGCATTTTAAGTTTTGTTTCATGGCTTATTGTTTTGAAATTTTTAAAGACTTCTTTTCTTGCAACCTGATAGCTTCAATGGCATATACGCCTCTGGCGAGTGAACTTAGATCATACTCGAAAGAAGATGCTTGGAAATTCTTTTGGTCTATAAGCTGATTGCTTATGATGTCATAGAGAAAGACATAACAAGGTACATCCGTTTCCCCTACGATAGAAATATAAGCTTTAGAATTAGATGGTTCGTAGGTTATTTTAAGGCTGGTGGAGTCAACTACGCATACCATGGAATCATTTACTAGAGCATTAAATGAACTCCAACTGCTTCCTGCTACCGAAATGAGATTGCCACTAGAGTCGTGGGTATAGTACAGCTGAGCTTTACCACACATCGGACATAATAGAAAAGTGCCTATGACTATAGATTTTAATTTATCCATAAGCTTTAATTTTTAATTGAGTCCACTTGAAAAAGTGTTCTCGTTAAAAGTTTAACATATATTCGTTCCTTGACATTTTGTAATCTGGAGATTTTTTTGTACCTTTGAAGTCTCAAAGAAAATATGCACAAGACATGCGCCGTATTTTCTGGTTTGACTACAAATTTAGTCTCCAAATAGCAAAATAAGTAATTCAAAGAGCGAATAGCCCCATTTTGAGGCAATTGTTTAATTCAAATAGAACCCACTAATTCAAGTGGACTCTTAGTTTATTCTGCAAAGATAAGTCTTTAAGGGCAAATATGTATTTTTGAATTATTTTTTTATGTAATATTAACTATAACTCCTTGTTCTAAAGTAGCCATATTACACGGATAATGCAAATTATTTCTCGGATTTGAGTATTTTAACGCGATTTATTTCT
>ULSN01047760.1_pt1 | contig 33913 bp, 27 predicted proteins | sample 1956771 | NCBI WGS metagenome assembly ULSN01 (sample SAMEA4835709, study PRJEB28245) | human gut metagenome | biome: gut microbiome; material: fecal sample | place: Denmark | collected 2008
TTCCGGACGGTCCTCCGGATTTTTAGTGTTCAGCACTGGAAAAACTTCTTCCCAGTGATATTCACGTGGCGGACGGTCGAAAGCCGTCAAAACGAACATCAGCACCTCGGTACCCATACCGATAGAAAGCAAGGCATTGCCACCCGGAAGGTGCAGAATCTTGAAAAGCGCACCCCAGATAACGACAGCAGCACCGATACTGTATGCAAAATTGAAAAAGCGCTGTCCCTTGTCACCCGAAAGGAAGGCTTCTATTCTATTCTTATATCTTTTATATTTGCCCATTTTACAGCAATTTTATGTGTTTCTTGAATCTAAATTTCAGTTTTATCTTTTAGGTTTCTTGGCAAATCCAATCTGCGTACGCACGCAACGGAAACCGATGTAGGAACGCTGTTCGTTCTGATATTCCCACGAACGGAGGTCAGAGCGCACATTGTGGGCTATGTCCTTCCACGAACCGCCGCGAACCACCTTGCGCTTCATCTTGTAGGGATCTTCGATAGCCGCATTGTAGCGGTATTCCGGATTGATGTCGCTCGTCAGGCGGTCGATGCTTTCCGTATATGCCGTCGATGTCCATTCGCTCACGTTGCCCGCCATGTCATACAGTCCGAAATCATTCGGCTCGTAAGTACCGACACGCGAAGTAATCAAGTTGCCGTCCTTCACATAGTTGCCTTCATTCGGCTTGAAATTGGCATAGAAGCAACCGTCACCGGAAATCGGAAGGTCGCCTTCCCACGGATACATGTTTTTGTTGGCTCCGCCGCGGGCAGCAAACTCCCATTCGGCTTCCGTCGGCAGACGGTAGGGTTCGATATAGACACCCTGACGTCCCAGCGAGCGGCGCAGGTAGTCGGTACGCCAGTTGGCGAACGCATTGGCCTGTTCCCAGCTCACACCCACAACCGGATAGTCGCTATAGCCCGGATGTGAGAAATAAAGACGTGTATAAGGTTCATTGTAGGCATTCTCGAAATCGTTAATCCATGCCGTAGTGTCGGGATAGACATTCACGATATAGGTATTCAGAAAATCGTAGTCGCTCGACAACGGGCGCGTAATCGTTTCGCGCACGATACGACCGTCATCGTTGATATATGCCGTATCCTTTGAAATCATCGGAACCTCATCGGATACCGGCACATCCGTATTATAGTTGCGGCGCGCAGGGTCAAGACGGTTCTTGCGCTTTGCAGCCTCCGTCAGGTTGAACACCTCATAGCGGTAGTTCATCTGAGTAGGGTCGAGTTCGGTCACGCCCGTAATGGCATTGTAGCGGTAGACGCTGGCAATGGCACGCTGCTCGTCCTCGGTCGGATTCCGCCAGGGAATCGGTTTTTTCCAGTTCAGATAAGGCTTGATAGGGTTACCTTCCTTATCCTCCTCGATTTTATATTCCTCGTCACCTCCGTAAGCCGGGTCGGCAAGACGCTCACGGATGATGGAGTCGCGTACCCAGAACACGAACTGCTTGTATTTGGCATTGGTAATTTCCGCCTCGTCCATCCAGAACGATTCCACCGACATCCCGTTGGGGTCGGCCTTGATATTCCATACGCTGTCATTCTGGTTCGGTCCCATTTCCATAGAGCCACGGCTGACGAGCACCATCCCGTATGGCGTAGGTTCGCCCATTGCCGTTCCTCTAACACCGGTTACTTCACCGCCGTCGCTTCCCACTGCCGATTTCGGCGAGAAAGCACAGGATGAAGCCATCAGACCCAAAGCGATATAAACTGCTATTTTTTTCATATTCTTACATTATACGAATACTCTTATGTTTGTTTTTATTTTTGCCCGACAAATCAAGTTTCACATTATAGCCCACAAATATTTCATGGCTTCCGCTGCTTGCCTGCGAAATGGCAGAGGTGGGATATTCATAGCTGTAGCCCAAGAAAAAGTTCTTGTATTCCGCCCCCAACTGCACTCCGACAGCATCATTCAATCGATAGAGCAAGCCTCCTGACAAGAATTTGTTGTAGCGCACACGAGCCGTTATTTCGGGCTGCACCATCGAAAAATCGGTACGCACCAATACAGACGGCTGTATTTCAAATAACGTATTTTTCAACGGAATATTGCTGCCGGCCATAAAATAATACATCCGGCCTACCTGCGATTCGTAGAGAGATTCGGAGGTTCCCTCTTCGGTGTTGAGCGACAGTGTGGGCTGCATCAGGTGGGTAGACGAAAGTCCTGCCCACACCCATTTATGGGTATAGAACACGCCGAAATTCATGTCAAACGCCGTTCCGTGGAGGTCGGTGGTCGGGATGGCATCGTCGGTAGCCTGGTGATAGTCATCGTCTTCCGGGATGCTCACTTCAGTTCCTTTGAAGCCCTGGTCGAACATTCCCACCTGCAGACCAATGCTCAGTTCTCCTCCAAGAAGCTTCATCTTGTAGGCAATCTGCGCACCGACATTGAGATTGGAGAAAAGCCCCAGACTTTCCTGCTGCACCATTACGCCGACACCGAAACGCTTGCCAAGGAACTTGAACGGCATGTCGGCCGCTGCCAGAAAGGCGTTCGGTGCATGGGGAATGCCCAGCCATTGCAGGCGTGAACCGCCGGTGATATGGATAAAATCCGTTCTGCCGATAGCCGCGGGATTATAGTAGGCAGGCAGTGCCCAGTATTGCGACAGCTGCGTGTCGAACTGTGCCGAAGCCCTTCCGCCGCCCAATGCCATCAGCACCAGCGTCAATATTGTGAAGGATAATATTTTTCGGAATCTTTTCAAATGCTACAGTCGTTATGTTTATTCAAAGTAGAAGGTGAACACCACCATGTTGGACGTCGCCTTGTCGATTGATTTCGTGTATTTCAGCTTGTTCGGGTCTTCCGCCAGGTCGGGACGGTCCTTTTTCAGCACATCGCTCAGCCCGAAACAGAACTTCACCTCGGGAATAAACTTGAAAAAAGGCACATACACGTCCAAGCCAAGACCTATCGTCACATAATAGTCCGTATTTTTCAAATGAAGCAGTTCCCCATCCTTCCGCTTCGACACGTCGAACGTGGCAAGCATACCCATCGTGACATACGGACGGACATTATGATAGCGTGTTGCCGAAATTTTCAAATCGAGCGGCAACACCACGTAACTGTTTTTTATATTCTGTTTTTCAATCGTTCCGTTTGTCTGGTCGCGGAAAGTCAGCGTACGGGCGCCGAAATACATACCCGGCGAAAACCGCAGGTTGAGATGTTCGTGCAGACGGAGGTCGCCCATAATGTTGACACAGAAACCCGGAGAAAGTTCCTGCATGTCGGAAAACCAGGCCTCGCCGTTTTCCGTCACATAGCCGTTATGCGTCAACCACAGGCTCTGGTTGTAGAATCCGAACGAGAACCCGTAGTGAAGCAGCTTCATGTCGGCATACGGACGGTTCATAATCTTGTCGTTGTCCTGTGCCGAAGCGGCCATTGCCACCAGAAAAACCAACGCTGACAATATGTAAGAACGCAATTCTTTCATTGAATAGATAACGTGAAAACACCGTCGATATTGCCAACCGGGAAAAATTCTTTTGCGCCGCCCTTCAAGCTTTCAAATCCGCAGCACCCCTCCCCTCTTTTTACTTGCAAAAAAAAACTATAAACCGTATTTTTGCATAACAGATACGGGCGGAAACTGCACGCACGGCAAACTTTTCCGCTTTTGGCTTATATAAACGAAAAAACTTTTATGAAGGACAACGACTGGAAGCAGCGGTTGAACATCGTCTATTCAACCAACCCCGACATGCAATACGAAACGGACGAGGAAGAAGAACAGGAAACACTGCCACCTGCCAAACAGAAACTGAAAATCATGCTCGACAAGCGCAACCGCAAGGGCAAGGAGGTGACACTGATTACCGACTTCGTAGGCACGGACGACGACCTCAAGGAACTGGCACGCCTGCTGAAAACGAAATGCGGCGTGGGCGGTTCGGCACGCGGCGGCGAAATTCTCATCCAGGGCGACTTCCGCCAAAAGGTGAAGGACCTGCTGACGGCACAAGGCTACAACGCACGCATTATCTGACATTAACAAAATAAAACGACGACTATGATTTATGTTTACAAGGCATCGGCAGGTTCAGGCAAAACCTTCAGACTGGTACGCCAATACCTGAAGTTGCTGTTAGGGAAAAAACAGACTAACGGTGAATACCGCCTCAACGGACAACCCGGTCTGGCACACCGCTCGATTCTCGCCATCACGTTTACCAACAAGGCGACCAACGAGATGAAAAGCCGTATCATACAGGAACTTGACACGCTTCGCAACAAGGATGCCAAGCAGGAACACATGGACTACCTGACAAAGGAACTCCACACTACACCGGAAAAGATACACGCAGCGGCAGAAGTTGCGCTGAAAGGGCTGCTGCACGACTATACAAACTTCAATGTCAGCACCATCGACACGTTCTTTCAACTGATTCTCCGCACGTTTGCCTACGAATCGGAACTGTCCTACAACTACAACGTGGAACTGAGCCTCGACTACGTGACGTCGGTGGGCATCAGCGATCTGAAACAGTCGCTCCAGCTCAAAAGCAAGGATAAGGACATTCATCTGCTCATCAGTTGGCTGGAAGAATTCATGATGGACAAAATCCGGAAAGGAAATTCGTGGAACATCTTCAACCAGTCGACAGACTCCTATGGCACTACCCTCTACTCGTTTGCAAAAAATCTGAGCAACGAAAAAGTGCAGCAGAATCAGGAAAGACTGGAATATTTTCTGCAAAACAAATCGAAAATCACCGACTTCTGCAAACTGCTGAAAGAGAAGGAAAACGAAGAATGGGACAACGTGAAGCGGAATGTGGACCGCTTCAATGCCATTACTGCCGACTTTCCCTTCTCCCGCGACATAAATCCGGTTGCCTCACTGGCCCAACAACAGTTCAACGGCCTCGACAAAAAAAAGCAGAAATCAGCTTTCAGCAAGATAGGCAACGAGAAAAAAATGTTCACAAAAAAGGTATGGGAATCCGGAGCAGAAGCAAGGAGCGGGGAAATGAGAGCCTGTCTGGAGGACTTGCGCCAATCATTTGCCAAGCTGAACACTTATGACCTCATAACCGAGCAGCTCTATTACCTCGGACTTTTGGGCGACATCCAGTCGAACATCCGCCAGTTTACGGCCGACAACAACCTCGTGATGCTGTCGGACACGAACGAAATGCTCAAAAAAATCATCAGCGAAGACGACGCACCGTTCATCTACGAGCGTGTGGGCGTAAGGCTGGAACATTTCCTCATCGACGAGTTTCAGGACACGTCGCAAATGCAATGGGAAAACATGCTCCCGCTGATACGCAACAGTCTGGCCAACGGCAACGACAGTCTGATTATCGGCGACGTGAAACAGAGTATCTACCGATTCCGCAACTCCGATCCACGGTTGCTGAAGGAACAGATTTACCGCGATTTCCCCAAAGAGTCCATCGTGTCGGAGGGCGACGACATCGAGTCGAACACCAATTGGCGAAGCTCCCGCCACGTGATTCAGTGGAACAACACGTTCTTCACCATTCTTGCCAACATGCTGGGCATGCAGGACATCTACTCCAATGTCATCCAACAGGTGGCGAAAAAGAATTGGGACAACCTCGGCCATGTCCGCATCGAGCAACTGGAAAAGGTCGACAAGACCGAAACCGATCCGGGACTTGTCCGCATGATTGACGACATTTACAGCCTGCTCGACCACGGCTATTCACAAAAGGACATTACAATTCTTGTCAACACGAACAAGGAAGGGGAAACGGTCATCTCCCACCTGCTGAAACACAATGAAACGAATCAGGACCCCGACAAGGCCGTGCTGTCGGTTGTGTCGGAAGAGTCATTGCTCATCAAAAACTCCCCGGCCGTCAAAATCATTGTCAGCATTCTGGCGGAACTCGACAACTCCAACGGCAACAAAACCGACGACAATGGAGAAAACCGACTGGCTGGAAAGAATTTGGCACTGATTCGCAGCCGCTTCGACTATTATGCCAACAACGACCCGACGAAGACAATTTCGGAAGCCTTCGAAGCAGCGCTGAACGAAACGGAAGCCATCGACGCGAAAGCCCTGCTCAGTTCGGGCGACTGTGCCGGACTGGATGCCATCGTCAATCACATCATCAGTGCCTATATTTCCGACGAAATGCGCCGGGAAAACACGGCCTACATACAGGCATTCCAAGACTGTGTAATCGCCTATATGGCCAACTACGGCTCAAACCTGCACATGTTCCTCAAATGGTGGGACGAAGTGAAGACAAAACGCTCCATCTCCTCGTCGGACGACATCGACGCCATCAAGGTGATGACCGTACACAAATCAAAGGGTCTGGAATTTCCCTGCGTCATCATCCCCTTCTGTGATTGGGAATTTGACAAGGGCGGACAGGAATGGATTTCACAGACGGCAGAACTCGCCGAAGCACTGGGCATTAAAGACCCCGACAAATTACCGCCGATTCTGCCCATAAAACGCTCGGGCGACACAGAGAACCTGTTCAGCAAAGAATTCGAGGAACTGAAGCACGACAGTGTCATGGATTCGCTCAACAAAACGTATGTGGCATTTACGCGAGCCGTCAACGAACTGATTGTTTATTTCAAAGAAACGAAAGTCGATGAGGAGGGAATCAAGAATATGCCTCAGGCACTGATGTCGGTATTCGGAACCAACCAAACGACTGTCACAGCCCTGCTGAAAGACAATGCCCAAAGAGTCAAAGACCAGAACAAGGGCAAAAGCATCGATGATATCGTTGCCATCTACAGCAACCTGACCATCGCACCCAACGAATATTACAACAACGGTATTTTCGAACTGGGCACCTCCACCACAAAGGAGAAAAAGGACAAAGAAGCCAAAACGGAAAACCGCCGCCACACGATGCCGGCCTATGAAGTCATCAACCGACCGGAAATATGGCAGTTCGACCTGCCCGACCTGATCATGGAACAGCGCGACAGCCTGCAATACCGAGGCATTGTGCTCCACAACATCATGCGAAAAATCCATGTGGCTGCCGACAAGGACCATGTTATCCGCACATTCAAGGAACGTGGACTTATCAACAAGAAGGAAATGGAGGAGTTCAACGAAATCATTACCCGAGGGCTGAACAATCCCGATGCAGCCGTATGGTTCCAGAAAGGAAACAAATTGCTTCAGGAACGCACCATCGTGAACGAGGAAGGCAAGGAATACCGTCCCGACCGCGTGGTAAGGACTCCCGACGGACGAACCATTGTCATCGACTACAAATTCGGTGAAGCGGAAAACAAAAAGTATATCACCCAAGTCAGAAATTATATGAACATCATATCCAAAGCCACTTCGGGATGCCACCCGGAAGGCTACGTATGGTATGTGACAGAAGAAAAAATCATCCCGGTAAACAATTAATTCAGCCATGCTAAAAAAACTGCTGCTATCTCTTGCACTCCTGCTGCCAACGGCCGTACAGGCAGCCGACGACTATGCCGTATCGCCCAGAAGCTTCGGCCCCAACGCCCTGCCCGTTCCCGACATGCTCGACGGGACCGTTCAAAAACGCCTTTATGCGGAAGTGGATTTCGACCTTCACAAAGGATTCTACGGCGATCTTACGAAAACCATTTTCGTCAAAGCCAACATTCCGCTGTTCACTCCGCGCGTGAACCTCTCGCTCTGGATGCCGGTGATTGAATTCTACAAAAACACGCCGGAATCGCTCCAGCACCAGCAGTCGCTTGAACAGAAAACGAAAGGCCGCGAATTCGGCAATCTGTATGTGTCGACCGACATCCAACTGTTGCAGCAGCGCACCGGCTGGCGGCCCGACATCACACTGCGTGCCGCTCTCATCACAGCGTCGGGCGACAGCGAACAATATGCCCGCTACTACGACGCTCCCGGCTACTTTTTCGACATGTCGATAGCCAAATCCGTCTACTTTAAGGATGTTTTTTTCAAGGAGCTGCGTTTTGTGGTCAACGGCGGCTTCCTCTGCTGGCAAGTGGACAAATCCGTACAGAACGATGCTCCGCTGTATGGTGTCAAGACGGAACTCGACACAAAAGTGTTCACCACATCTATTGCCTGGCAGGGATATTCAGGCTGGATTGACGACGGCGACAAGCCAATGGTCATTAAGGCGGACTTTATGCTCAAATGCAAGCACTTCCGTCCGCTTATAGCCTACCAGTACGGACTCCGCGATTATCCGTTCCACCAATTCCGCATCGGTGTCGGTTATGTCTTTTAATCCCCATCGGTCATCCGACCGCCAATTAAGAGAAACAGCGGAATAATTCAGCGCCACCCGTCATGTTAATTTTCTTAAATTAACATTGTTATGTAATAAATTTGTATAGATTTGTAAAAATTTTATCAATTTATTATGGGAAAAAGGTGTATAATTTCAATTCTGCTAGTGTTTTTTATAATGGGTATTTGCTCAGCTCAAGAAACCGACGACGAAGTTTGGACAAAACGGAAGAAATATTTCAATCTCAGTTATTCCAACATCAATTTAAACATTGCCGACATCTACGATGCCAAAAGTAAATTTGCATTCGGCATCAACACAGGGAAAGTTTTCTATCTCCACAAAAAGCCTTTGCTGAACATAATGAAATTCGGCATTGACGCCACATTTATCAATCTGACCTACGCACAGTTTGCCGACGAGGAAATATTGCCGAACCGCAATGTTTTCTATCAAAACTATATGGATGCAGCTGACAGCAACTACGAAGAAGGCGACATCAACCTGGGCAACCATCTCATTGATGCCAGCCTGAGAGTCGGTCCGTCGCTTACCATCAATCCTATCGACAAGCTGAAAGTACATCTCTACTTTCACTACGTACCGACCTATTCGATGCTGTTGCTCGACAGCAATTTCAGCCACACCTATGAGAGCTGCTTCGACTATGGCGCCAGCATTTCCTACAAAGTAATCGGACTCGGCATTGAGTACCGTTGGGGACATGCCAAGCACAACAATGCCACACTGCTGGAATTCTCCGACTACAACGACCGGACACAAATCAACACCGGCGCTTTGTCATTCTACATCAGTTTCAGATATTAACATTCCTCAGATATGAAAACCATCACTAAAATCTCAGCCGCCTTGTTCGGCTGCATGCTTGCCGTTTCCTGCGACACAGGATTGAGCAATGAAGAACTGGGAGTTGTCGACAACTCCGGAAACGGACGCCTCAACCCCGCCAACGTATATATCCGCCAGGAGCAGGTACAGAGAATTCATGGCCAAAACATTTTGGACTACACCTTCAACAACGAAGGATTCCTGACCGGCGTCATCTACGACGGACAACTCACGTACAGTTTCGACTACCCGGAGAGCGATCCCAGCAAAGTCATTCTGACAGAATACACAATGGGCAACGACAATGAATACTACACGGAATTTACCATCGGTGCCAACGGCTTTGCCAATATGGCCATCAACACTTGCAACTATGAAAACTATCGGGAAGTCTACAAATTCTATTACGACTCGGAAGGCCATCTTGTCAAATGCAATCTGGCAGGCGACATCTATACCTTCAAATACGAAAACGGCAATCTGGTAGAACTTAAGTCAGACGAACATACAGAAACAATAACCTACAACGAAAAAGCCAACGATTACGCCGTCATGCCGTATACCTCCGTATCGCCCAGCTACATCAATTCGTCGTTCGGAGTATCGCTGACACATGCTTTTCTTGCCGGTATTCTTGGCCGACCTACCAAAAATCTTCCTGCGACAACCCGAATCCATTACAACGACAACAGTGTTGACGATGTCAACTACACGTTCGTATACCGATATGACGGTTCCGGAAATCTGATCGGCATCAATTACGAAGAACGATAATTACATTTTCTTCTATCAAAATAACAAATGAGGGCAACCACAAAACGTCGTTGCCCTCATTTGTTTTTATAGAGTTATCAACTTTGTCACTTTCTGATGACGCGATGGCGCTCCGTACCGTTTTCCGTGCGCACCATCACCACGTAAACTCCTGATGGAACCTGGCTCAAATCCATGTTCAGAGAAGTCTGTCCGTCGGCCTGAGCCGTCAACATTCTGCGACCGTCGACGCTGAACAATTCCACCGAAACAATCGGAGAAACAGCCGTTACCGTCACATTGCCAACAGCCGGATTCGGATAAACCGATGAACTTGCAGCCATGGAATCAACACCTGACGGGTCAAGTACAACGAACGGCAACGTCCGTCCGACAAAAGTTTTATCCGAATCTGTGTTATCTTTATAACCGGAAATCTCCAGTTCATATTCCTTTCCGATAGCAAACTGGCCGCCAGCCAATTCAAACGGAATGTCCACAGTCGATTCTGTTGCAACATTCACATCAATGGTACCGCTGACAAGCGGATTGTTGGAGTATCCCTTTTCATATACCTTGTATTCCAGATTTCCGGAAGCGGAAGTGTAGGCCACATTCTTCAAATTAAGCGAAACCGACACGTTTGTATCCAAAAGCGGATCACCCACAAATGCCATGCTCGTCACCTTCAGATAATTGTTCGGATCGTAGACATATACCCAACTGCCATATTTCTGTACGTAAATCCTTGACGTACTCTGGAAATGAATCCAATCGTAATTCATCCCTTCATACTGTTCTCTCGACATACCTTCGAAATAGTATGTCCCGTCGTCATAAGCGTCCATCGCGCAGAAACCGGCCACAACTTCAATCGTAGGTTGATACGTCATCGAATCGAACATAAAGGTTCCGTAATTACAAATTTTATAAAAACTGCCGGATTCATCAAACAATGCGATACCAACATACGCCGTCATCGCTTCATCATTATAATTTGTCAGATTGTGTATCATGATATTCTGCGACCATCCGGAGTAAATCTTGCTTTCTCCCGTAGTAAGTCCTCCCTTACTGTCCGCCGTGTCATAATAACCGAATGCAAGCTGCTTGCGCGGAGCATTTCCTTCCATCACCGTAAATCGGAAAGGTTCCAGATCCGTATCAATGGGCACTTCATTATTGGAACTGTCAACAAAGCATAACGTGCAGTAATAGCTTGTGCCCACTGTAAAATACTGTGCCAAAGAGAAAGCGAATGTCGTTTCAAAATCAACGTTGTCATAAATCGTCACATTATCGTCCAGAAACCCGATATATGCGTCATCTGAAGCTGAATAGATCTTCAATCTTAGAGCCCCAACGGCAGTAATATCACTCACGTTCTCAACAACACATTTTATATTCATCGATTCATCGGTATAAACTTCCGTAGGTCCTTCCATCGGTGTATTCATTTCCAGTTTCAATTCGTTCGGAAGGACAGTTACCAGGTCTCCCGACACCTCGAAGGTGATAAACGAACGCGACTGAAAGTCTACCCATTCTCCTTCATAACCGTTTTCACAACTTTGGAGCGAAAGCGTATAGCGACCGTCGGCCAACTGGCTGAAATCCGGACTATAATACATAAGTCCAATTTCGGCAAACAAATAGCCTGCCTCCAAACCAGCTATCTCCAAATAATTTCCACTCTCAGCCACAACATCACCTGCCTCATTTTTCACACAAGCCCGTACATTACCATAAAAATCACGGGAAGAACTGTTCCACAAACCATAGACAGTGAAATCCATCGGTTCGTCCTTGCTGAACGATTCAACGTTGGCCACTAATCCTGTAATTTGATTGGATTGAGAAGTAGTATAACTGAACACAACCTGTCCGACAGGAGCCACATCTCCGTCACGATAGGGCTGCAACGTAGTAGCCGACTGGCGCATGAAATAGCCACCGTCCGACCCGCCAATACCCTGCTCGTTCGGATTCATGTAATTCACATTGAAATAACCGTTCGACATGCCGCCCCAACCCCAATTCACATGGAAATAGCCGTCGGAATTGCATCCGTCGACAACAAAGGCGTGACCGGATCCACTGGCACTGCCGCCACTGAAATAAACCGGACGTGACTGCTGCAATTCTGTCACCAGCAAATCAACAAATTCGGAAGACGACATCGACAAACGAGGATGATTTTCCACCTGATAGCGAAAATGGTCGTGCATCGCACGCTGTACCATTGCATCATTGGCACCACTGCCGCCCGGAGCATAATTCATTTCCAAAGCCACACCTAAATCCGCCATCAGTTGGGCAACGGCCTCACCTTCTTCCGACGTCCATTCATTTACAATGTTCCAATTTTCGTCATAATAGGAAGTGTAAGTGTCGCGCATCGTGTCCCACTCGTAAGTTTTGGTAAAGTCGGCACTCAACACCCCATAACTGGAATTGTAGGAATAACTGCCCACACCGTTGACGGGCCATTCCCAATATTTCATAATCTGAGCTAACGCCGTAGCCACACATCCCGTAGGACAACGCTCTTGAGCATTGCTGTCATAAGGACACATGTCATTGTAAGGCATACTCTGATTCCACATAATCTGGCCCAACAGCGGCTGAATTACAGGAAGCGACGGCATCAGATTGTTTTTTAACGGTTTGGCCTCCGAACGACGCACGGCTTTCACATACTCGGCATAAGCATCCAGCCACGATGAAAGGTTGTCGGGAAGGTTTTCCATGTCGAGCGTCCCGCTGTCGGAATAGCCGACCAGTTCCGTCAGGCTGTCGTCACCCGAGACAATGACAAATCCCTGGTTCTTGGCAGCATTAAACACATAATACTCGGCATCGGAAGAAACCGATGCCACCCCGGAAGCCTTTTGCTTCCACGGCGTTGTCGCCAATGATTGATTGTACTTTTGGGCAATCCGATAAGCCTCCGACTCTGACAACTGTGCAGCATGCAGACTCCAACCTGTAATCAAAAGCGTCCCTAATAGAAAGAATCGTTTCATAATTTTTATTTTTGTGTTTCCATTAATCGCAAATTTAATAAATTTCAACGATTTACAAAATATCTGACAAACAAAAAACCGGACAGTGTCGTAAAATGACACTATCCGGCATTATCCTATTGCTAAACAGAAGTTCAGCGAACCAAAACTTTCCAGACTTTTCCGGCAACCTTCACGAAATAAACTCCCGAAACGTCCATTGGTATTTCACGGTCAGTCGTCGTGCAAATGCAAACACCCGACAGGTCGTACACGGCTGCCTCTTCGGCCGTACCGTCAATGTGAATCACATTGCCGCGTGCCGAAACAGAGACATTATCGCCACCGACAGAAGCCACACCCGACGGGTCGACAACCTCTACATAAGCCACCGTTTCGCCTCCGGTGAAATCCAATTCCACATTGTTGGAAGCCTCAAGACTTTCCAATTCTATACGATAAAGACCAGCTGTCATTGTTTTCATAAAACGCAGACTGGCATCCAATGTAGCTTCTCCATTTTTGCCAACAAATATATTTACGGATGCCTTCATTGTTTTCCTATTCTTGTCGTCATCATAAACCAACAATGAAACCTTTCCCATAAAATCATAGTTAGAGGTATTCTTCAAGGTAAATTGAACATTCACAGTTCCACCCACATTCACTTGTTCAGTCAATGTTTCAAATTTCTCACAGCTGAGAACAGCCGTAGGAGTAACAGGTTCTACCACCTTGATTTCATTTCCGGAAACAGAAATGCTGATACCGTCAGCAGCAACACGCACCCAATTATCATAGTCCTGTTGGCGTGAAACCAAACGTATCACATAGTTTCCGTCAGCTAATGTAACCAACTCTTCATTTGCCACTAACTCTTCTGGATAATAGATAATATCAAATCCTCCAATAATTGCCTTATTTGACGATGTTACTGCAATCTGTTCACCACTTTCATTATAAATACCCAAAGCTAATTCACCTCTATAATCCAATTTAACCATATTATAGATACCAAAATATTCCACTTGAAAATTTTCTCCCTTAGAAATGGAATCCTGCAAAACTTTCTCATAAAAGTTCACGCTACCTTCCCATGTAGAAGAATCAAGGAGACGCAAAACAAACTGACCATGGGATCCTTTACCTGTTGTATCAGGATAAGCCACAATAATACTCTGCATCGAATTAAAGCCACCACTACCGCCGCCTGTTCCCAAGTCATTCGGATTCATATAGCTGACATTAAAATATCCGTCGGAAAGACCACCCCATCCCCAATTGACATGGAGATAATCATTGGAATCGTAGCCATCGACAATAAAGGAATGCCCCCCAAGCGACCCTTGACCGTTGAAAATGAGCGGACGTTGATTGCCAAGTTCCTCCTTAATACGTGAAAGAAACTCTTCTTCGGTATAGCCGTCACGGGTAATCAGATCGGAATGATAACCAAAATAATCGCACAAGGCCAAGGGCATATCCGTATCATACGCACCACTTGCATCAGGGCCATAGCCCATTTCAAGAGCAACGCCACAGTCGTACATCAGTTTGGCTACGGCATTAGCTTCCGTGTCATTCCATTCATTAACGATATTGTTGTCTGAATCATAATAGCTTTCATAACGGTCCTTCATGTTGGCCCAATCGTAAACCGATTTGGAAAAGTCGACCGAAAGGACGCCATAGCTGGAATAATAACTTTTTGTGCCTTTGCCCTGTTCCGGCCATTCATGATAATTTATCAACTGTGCCATGGAAGTGGCAGCACATCCGGTAGGACAAGTCACTTTGTAATTCGAGTCATAGGGACAAAGCAAATTATACGGTTCACCCTGATTCCATCGTGTGGTCACCAACGGTCCTACCACAGGTGTTCCATTGTTTACAATAGTTCGCATCGGTTTTGAACTCCCGTCACGCACACTGCGGACAAATGCGGCATACCCATCTAACCATGTGCGGAGATTTTCCGGCGCATTTTCTGAACGGAACTCGCCTTCAGTCGAATAGCCCACCAGTTCAGTCAATTCGTCATCACCCGAAATGATGACAAACCCTTTATTGTCATTGGAATTAAACACATAATATTCAGGACTTTCCTCCGACATTTCCAAGCCCTTCATTTTCGCAGGGCCAAGATTCTGTCCGACATTTACCGCTTCTCCCAAATATTTTTCAGCTATCGATGCGGCTTGCGAAACACTGATTTGTTCAGCTGAAACACCGCCATACACCGACAACAAAACAACAGAAAATAATACTTTTTTCATTTCAATTTCTAAGCAGAATATGATTTCAATTTACCATTTGCAAAGGTATTAAAATAATCTGTTCTTTTCCGCAAAATACTACAATCTTTATACAGATAATGGAGAAAAACCTTTAAATTTTCATTTTTTGTAGAAAAAATCCGAAAAAAGCACAGAACGGCATCCTCTGTCTTAACATCTGTTCAGTTCTTCTTTCATTTAAAAATTATCTTTCGCCAACGGACATCAATTCCCGCAAACAAAATCCTGATAAGGCTCACCGCAAACCTCCCGAAAATGCACAAAAAAAACGGAACCCACAGGAATGGATTCCGTTTTATTCTTTATCTACACTCGAAGATTAAGCTTCGTGGATAGCTTCGCTCGGGCAGTTTTCTGCGCAAGTTCCGCAGCTGATACAAGTATCTGCATCGATTTTGTAGATATCGCCTTCAGAGATAGCTTCAACTGGGCACAATGGTGCGCAAGTTCCGCAAGCTACACAAGAATCAGTGATTACGTAAGCCATTTTATAAGAATTTAATTAGTTTGTTATGCAATTCGTTTGGCAAAGATAATACTTTTTCTGTTCCACCAATCTTTTAATCACAACATACAGAATACGCCCTTGCGCACATATTTAATTATCAGACACATACCATCGCTTATTTGGACTAAATCCAATTAGCGAGCAATTCACTGGAGCAAACAGATGAAATACGGCCAATTTTCCGTAATTTTGCACGGATAATTTTTATACGGACATGCAACCCCTATTCAGCATCATCACCATCACTTTCAACGCCGCCAGGGAACTGCCGGCAACGCTTGCCAGCGTCAAGGCACAAACATTCACCGACTACGAGCATCTCATCATCGACGGAAAGTCGAAGGACAACACCGTGGAACTGGCACGCAACAGCGGAATCGCCAATATGCGCATTACGTCGGAACCCGACCACGGACTTTATGATGCCATGAACAAGGGAATCCGTCAGGCCACCGGGAAATACCTCATTTTCCTCAACGCCGGCGATGCCTTCCATGCTCCGGAAACACTGAAGCAAATTGCGGAAACAATAACCGAAAACCATTACCCCGACATCGTCTACGGACAGACACAGCTCGTCGATGCCGAACGCCGGTTTGTGGGAATGCGCCACCTTACCGCACCCGAACACCTCACGTTCGACAGTTTCAAACATGGAATGCTTGTCTGCCACCAGGCATTTATCGCAAAACGGGAACTGGCGGAAATGTACGACCTTCGCTACCGCTTCTCCGCCGACTATGAATGGTGTCTGCGTTGCCTGAAAAAAATGAAGACAAGCGCCTACACCGGCACTACGATTATCGACTATCTGATAGCAGGAATCACCGACAAGAACCACAAGGCTTCCCTCAAGGAACGCTACCACATCATGTGCGACTACTACGGCACGCTGCCCACCATCGTCCGCCATATCGGCTTCTTCGCCCGCAATCTGAAAAGGAAATTCAAATAATCAAATCGTAAACCCTACGGACAGACTCGCTCCATGGCTGGCATATCCACGGAAAGTTGACATCAGCGAATAGCCCAGCCGCCAATATATGGAAGCAGGCATGCGTTTCAACAACGCATTATGCTGGAAATGCAACTGCAATGAATTCAAGTCGGCGGAAAGATTCGCATAATTACGCCGAAGCATTTCGTCCGAATACGGGAAATAGTCGGAATTTTCCACTCGCTGAATCGACGACAGACAGTGGAGCCATCCACCTTGAACACCGAAAGAAAACAGATGCCGTTCCAGGCGGCAGCGTAAACTTGCGGCCAGGCGCAAGCCAACCCGGTCGAACGCTTGCGAGCGTAACGGATAATAGCTTTCCTCTTCCTGACGATATCCTGCCGACGGCATCAGCTCCAGTATCCATCTACGTCCGGCAAACGGCTGTAACAAAACGGCCGCCATCACTTGCTTTTCCGTATATTTATAGGGTGTTGTCGAAGTTATTTCGTGCCAGTTCGTTGTTCCGTCGTCATATATCCGTTCGCTTCCGGAACGCACAGAATACGAGCCGTCCAATTGCAGCTGCACACGACGCAATTTCCAGACAATGTCCATTTCATATTTCATCTGGTCAACATCATTTATCGGAGCATTGCTGAGTGACGGCAACTGTTTCTGCAATTTATAATTCTCCACCTGCAGCCCGGCATCAACCCCGGTTTCCCCCAACCGTTTCAACGTGATGCCACCCCGATAGCTGCGCCCTTTGTAGGCAGCCTCCGTACGAGTTCCGGCAAAACGGACATAGTGCATGCCCAATCCGCTCATGTGGTAGACAGGTACACTACCCAACGGGTCAAGAAAAGCGATGGTCTGATTTTGAGTATAGCGTTCGGCAAAGACATGCACGCCCAACGAATAACGGGCCGTCATTTTGCAGCTTCCTCCGACGATAGCATTGATATACACGGAATTGTCTTTCGGCCGGGGATCTGTCTGACGGTAATGGAGCGCTGAAGAATAGGCCATCTGCACACCGACGGAAAAACGATTGAGCTGAATGCCGTAACCGCCTTTGAAATAATAGGATTCATAATTGAGATTGCCTCCGATAATGTCGGCCGTCACATAGGGGAAAACGCGTTCGTAGTCCGCATTCTCATTCCATTTGACATCGAATTGAAGTCCGTTCCTGTAGCGGGCCTCTCCCCATGCACACGAGCGGTTGTCCAACCTGACATAAGACAATGCTTCAAACTCCGCAAACCGCTCGCCTGCTCCCGTCTGCATCAGGTACTGACTGTCTGACCGGTTTTCTTCATAGCCGACAGCAAGTGAAGAAAACGAGCTGTCAAACCGCAACGGCTGATGGGCAGGGTTTTCATAAACAAGTTGGGACAGAGTATGACGGAATGACAGACGGTCGGCAACGACATCCAAATGTGTTTCAGCCACCGGCTGTGCCATTACCGCCAGAGGCAGGAGGCAGCAAATAAGTCCGCTCTGTTTTTTCATTTTACAGACAAATTAAACAAGCCTGACAGATATTTTTTTAGGACACCTGCCAGGCCGATTAAAGTATTATTTAAAAACATGATTCGGGTCGGCTTCCACCCTATTTTCAAAATCGGCAGAAGAGTCGTTTGTATCCACCAGCTTGTGTGTTCCTGCATCCACTTTCCGGCGTACACATTTTCCGAAACGGTTTTCATCAAAATCAATCGCACTTACCGAAGCATAGCCTTTGTCGAGCGACGGGTCTGTCACAAGCCATTGCGGACCGGTTGCCGGACTGAGGTTGACGGCATCGACCACCCAACCGTTAGGCAGCATATAGCCGCTTCCTTCCATTTCTGTCTGAAAATCGTTGAAAATAAACAGCCATTTGTAGTCGTAATGGTAATTCGTAACAAACTGCTCCGGAGTTATCCGGTTCACACCGTCGTTCAGATAAGCCAGCGCATAGGCCTTGACCCCTCTTGTATGCGGCTGCCAGAGTGTAGCTGACTCTTTCATTACAGGAATGAGATTGGGCACTTCTGGGTTGTCGGAGTCTGTAAAGTCAGGATTGCTCGACTCCGCCCACCATTCAAAGTCAGCATGCGAAAGGTCGAACGAATTCGGATTGATATTTTTATGATTGATAGCGTTGTCACAGATGAGAAGTGATTCACCCGGTTTGACAGGATACTGCGTTCCGTCGCCGGGAACCATAAAGCCGGTAGCCACTGTCATGGCCTGATTCATGATGTCGGGCGTATAGTTTTGTTTCATGTCCGTCTGGAAGTCAGATTCAAACAGGCACAGTCCGTCGGCATAGAGCGTCTCGTCACTGTTATTGACAATGCGGAAATAGCTGTCACCCGTATATGTCTTACCTTCCGGAGTACGGGTTCCCGAAAGAAAGATTTCGGCAAAAACAAAACCCTCCTTAACTGTATGGAAATAGGTTTCCAGCGAAATGTTCACAGCCCCTACGGCCTTCACGCTCTCCTTACTGCCACGGATAACCGACGTCACTACTTTTCCGTTCAGCGTATATTTGATGTTTCCTTCCAGCTCAATATTGTAAAGTCCCTCTTCTACCTGAATCGTGACAGGAGCCGAAATGCTTTCGTACTTATATTCCTTCGACTGGCCGGTCGAAAGATTTTTCATTGTGATTTTCACATTGGTAATTTCCGTTGCAGTCACGTTGGCGGGAGCCGTATAGGAAACTGTCATATCCGACATTTTCATCAAATCCTTCTTTTCATCATGACAAGAAGTAACGACTGCCAACGAAAGCGCCAACAGCCCGGCAAACAAAATTTTCTTTTTCATACAAAGTTAATTTAATGGTTTATATTTAAAGTTTAAAATTCAATTCCATACCGAAATAGGGAGAAAACGTGCGCCGTACGACGAACCCGTTCACCTCATAATCGGGAGCATAGTACAGAATCCGGTCGGCAAAAAACGCCAGAGTCATAAACTTCCCGAACCGTTTGCTGGCCTTGAAGTTCGTACACATGTAGAACCGCTTTCGGTCTACGATATCGTTCTTCCGATTGTTTGTCAAATTCAAATGCTTTTTGTAGACATCGGCGGCATCCTCTTCCGTGTATTCGCGAAGCATACCGTCCGTTCCCATATAGGCAATCGGCTTTGCACCGGTGGCAGGCGATTCATAGCGGCCTGCCATATAGCACTCCGCCGTTGCCGACAGATTGACCCCAAGCCTGTCAATGTAGGTGTCAACAATAAAGTTCGACGTGAACTGCTGACGGATATAGCTGTCTTTGTAATCGTACAGCCCGATATAGAGGTCGCTCACCGCCACATTGCCGATGACGGCACTTACCGAACGGAACTGCGGCCGGCTGTTTTCATATATGTCATAAAACCAGGCTCCGTTCACCGTCAGACGTGTTTCCACGACCGGGAAACGCGGAGAAGAATACTGAAACTCAATTCCTTCCTTATAGATACGCGACCCGTTCTGCATCACGCCATAGGTGCGAAGCACCCGGGTCTGTTCATAAGGTAGATTTTCCAACGACGGAGGCCCCGTCAGTTGTGAAGCATCAATGCCCGATGTATCGTATTTTTTATAGGCAAAACTTCCCACCATCGCCACATTGCGAAATTCGTCGGTCATGTCCTCCTGAAAATATGTCACCGACAGACTATGCTTTTTGTATTCAAGATTCATCCTAACTTCCCACTTGAAATTGTGGGCCGGCAAGATGGAATAGTTGTTGCGGTCTATAACGTAAGTTTGCAGGTTAATGCGTTTGTAGTCGGGGTTCGGATGCCAGTAGTTCAGTTGAGTAAGGTCGATAAACAGCCGGTCAGGATAGAGAATATCGATGGTTGGCATCTTGTGCATATAGCCTACACCGCCGGAAACCGAAGTCTGTAGCCCGCCCCACTCCGGCAAATCCCATTGCAGGTTGATGCGAGGGTCGGCAAACAGACGGCGGCACATGGAAAATTCAGACGAAAGTCCTGTCATCATCGCACCTCTGACACCGGCCATGGCCGACAGCTTATGACGTGCAATCGGCAGTTCCATCAAATCCTCGATATAGAACGACACGACGCTCGAAGCCGGTATATCGTAATAGGCACGTGGACGGTGGGCGGTTCCGGCATAAATCGGCCTTGTCACATCATAGACAAAGCCACGGCCAAAATTCTTGCCGTACTGCCATTCGAAGCCGCCGGAAAAACGATGTTTCAGCATTCCGGTCTGCAGTTCGCCCTCGGCATCAAGGCGGAGTGTGGAATAGAACGGCTTGCCGTCGACCGTCTGACTTGCCAGATACTTGTAGGGCAGAAACACGCCGTCAAATTCCCCCTCCGAATCATAAAGAGGGGCAACGGCATCACGGTCGAGCGAAACGAATTTTGTCTGTGTTATTCTGTCGATTGACAATCCTGCTGTATGGGAAAGGACAACGCTCCGCAAAAAGTCATTCTCATTGTTAAGCCATTTCAGACTGTTGTAGAGTTGCAGGTTATGGTAAGCAGACTTGTAGCGTTCGTCCTTCTGCTTCTGTATTTCGGGGTCATACTTCACATTGTCGATGCTGCCCGTGTAGTCGGCGTTGACATTCCACACAAGAGAGCCCTTGCTTCGCAATGCCCAACTTTTACGCATACGGGCAGATAAGTTGATCCGACGGTACGTTTTGAACGGGTCGCGCGGGTCAATTCGCGAACTGGAGAAACCGGCATCAGTATTCAGGTTAAGCGAATGCCGTTCCCATTCCAACCCCTTGCCGACAGCAATGATTTTACCAAACTGGTCGGCTTTGACTCTTGCCTCAAAAGGAGTTCTTCTGCTTTTACGCGTGATTTTCACCAGTCCGCTCGTCAAGTCACCGTATTTTACCGAAGGAATCCCCCTGACAATTTCCACCGACTCGATATTGTCCGTTGGAATAGTACGCATGTCTACACCGGCAGATGTATGGTTGCGCGCATAGTCCGGTTCGCCCTGATAACTATCGGGCAGATATTGCAGATTGGCGTCCGTATTCAATGCAGCCCCGTCAATGACAAATTTCACGCCCAGCGAAGAAGTGCTGTAATTTTCATCGGAAATTCCCACTTCCCGCAGTTTGATAGTGTTGGCGGCACTCATGTTGGGAGTCTTGGTCGACCCTCCCGGCAAAAGAGCCAGCAAGTCGGTAAACGAAGACGGCTGCAAATGGAGCATGGCTTCGCTGTTAATGACCGAAGTGCTTGTCATGCCTTTCTTCTCAGATGCGGTCACCACCACTTCCCGTAACCGGACGGCATCCGGAACGATTTTCAGCAACAACAGCGTGTCGGCCTTCAGGTCAACGACAACCTCATTGGGCAAATAGCCGACAAACGAGACATGCAGCCGGCATTTTCCTTCGGGCACTCCGTTCAGACAGAAAAAGCCATCGATATCGGTTGTCGTTCCCTGACGGAACGTCCCGCCACACTCTGCCGACACGGCGGCAAAGGGAAGCGGAGCATTGTCAGATGCATCCAGCACATATCCGCGCACCGATTCCGCCAACGCCTGCAAAGGCATTGTCAGCAACAGCGCATATATAAGGTGTCGGAGTCGTATGTTCATGACGATTCATTTTTTGAGAGCAAAATTAGACCGTACAAAATCACACGACAATCGCTTTTTTTAGGTATTGTTTTCAGGAAAATCGCAAAGAATTGCGATTGTGATGTCTTTATGGGCAACCTACTTTTGTGTTACTGATAAATTGAAAACCAATGACAGACAAAGTAATTGAATGTAAAGGCCTTACGCACTACTACGGCAAGCGGAAAATCTATGAGGACCTGAATTTCGATGTCCCCAAAGGACGGATTCTCGGACTGCTGGGAAAGAACGGTACGGGCAAGACCACCACCATCAACATCCTGATGGGCTATCTGAAGCCGAGAGCCGGGAAATGTGAAATTTTCGGCGAGGACATACAGCGCATAACTCCTGCAACAAGAGCGAGAATCGCCCTTCTGCTGGAGGGACACATTCAGTATGCCTTCATGACAATCGAGTCCATCGAACGCTATTATTCCGCATTCTATCCGAAATGGAACCGCGATGCCTATTATGAACTGATGAACAAGCTGAAAGTGACGCCCCACCAGAAAATCGCGAACATGTCGTGCGGACAGCGGTCGCAAGTGGCACTCGGGCTGATACTCGCCCAAAATGCCGACCTGCTGGTACTCGACGACTTCTCGCTCGGACTGGACCCGGGATACCGTCGGCTTTTCATTGAATATCTCCACGAATATGCCAAGGCGGAAACAAAAACCATATTTCTCACTTCGCATATCATTCAGGACATGGAGCGTCTGGTTGACGACTGTATCATCATGGACTACGGCCGCATTCTCGTTCAGCAGCCCGTGGACCAATTGATGAAAACCTTCAAACGCTACAGCTACCGGCATTCGGGAGCCGCACCCGAACTGCATTCCGACAGGATTTACAATCCGTCGATTATTAAGGACAGCGCCGAACTTTACTCGTTCGAGGACCGCGCTTTCGTCGAGCATCTGCTACGGGAGTCGGGCGTGAGCTACAGCGAGTTGAAGGAAGAAACGATGAGTCTTGAAGATGTGTTCATCGGATTGACCGGCAAATACTAACCAGTGTAAACGTAAAGACAATATGAAAAAAGCTATTTTCTTCAAAGAATGGATAAAGACACGATGGTATCTGCTGGCTGCGCTGGTGGTTTTTGTGAGCTACACGCTCTATATCATCCTGCGCATCGGAAACGCCATTGAATTCAAGGGAGCCGCCCATCTGTGGGCTATTCTGCTGACGCGCGATGTCATTTTCATCGAACCGATGCAATATGTCCCCATGCTATTCGGGTTGCTTCTCGGCGTGATCCAGTTTGTTCCGGAAGTGGTACAGAAACGCCTGAAACTGACGCTTCACCTGCCCTTTCCGCAACCCGGCATGATGCTCGGCATGATGTTGTACGGATTGGGCGCACTCACAATAATAACCGTCGCACAAACAGCAGCATTATGGATTTTTCTGCAACAGTATATGGCTGCCGAACTCATTGCCCATATCCTGCTTTCCTCTTTGCCGTGGTACGCAGCCGGCTATGCCGCCTATCTGATGACCTATGCCGCATGTATCGAACCTTCGTGGCGCATGCGAATCCTGATTATCCTCACGGGCATCGGACTGCTGCGCATCCACTTCCTGCTTGATGTGCCGCAAAGCTACAATTCATTTATTGGACCGCTTTTTCTCTTCGATCTGGCCGCGCTGCTGCTCATTTTGCGCTCCATGGTCAGATTTAAGGAAGGCTGTCAGGACTAAACTACCGATTATCAACACTGCAATAACAATCCAATGAAACTCTCTGGAAAAATATACCTATACATGGCTGCCATCCTATTATTGGCATGGCTGCTTCCCTGGCTCTATGCCATCTGCACGGCCGAATCGAAGTCGACACCGTTTACCCTTTACAGCTGCGTTATCGATGATTTCGCTTCGCTCAAGGTGGACGATGAAGGGAACATTGTCTACTACGACCGAAAAGGCAACCGCTATACGGATGCACAGTTTGACTCCATACTGCCAATGTTCTACTATCGGCAACTGCTCTCGGAAAGCCGAATGCCTGATTCCATCAAGGGTGCAGCCATCACTGCTGAAAAAATACAGCACACTAATTTCAACATGCGCCTCTCGCCGTCGGATGTCAACAAAACGACACCCAAACTGTACATGATGATGGAATCCATGCCCAAGCGTGTCGATCTGGAAGAACCAGTGGAAGCATTCCGCTCGACCGACAACGGACTGGAATTCATCAATATGGAAACCAACACGGTCAACAAGGTTCGCAGCCGGGAATTTACGGAAGTGATGAAACGCAAAGGTTTCGTGTTCCCCATCGGTAAAATCAACGGAAACCCGTCGACAATGAAAGGCTACGATGAAGGCTATGTGATGACCGACAGCCGCGGCGCGCTTTTTCAGGTAAAGCAAATCAGCGGAAAACCTTATGTCCGTGCCATCGACCTTCCGGACTCCGTCAAAGTGAAATCCCTGATGATTACCGAATTTCCCCACCGCAATACCCTTGCCTATCTGTTTACCACAGACAACCGACTGGCCATTGTCGACAGTGACTGTTCCGTACACAAGACAACCGTCGAATACAATCCTTACCAACAAGGACTGACCATCATCGGCGACATGTTCTACTACACCGTAAAGGTGACCGACACAAAGGAAGAGCACTACTATGCGCTCGATGCCTCTACCTATGCCACCGTCGACGACATGGTGAACCGCTATGCCGACGACACGACAAATCTGTCGGAATACATTTTCCCCTTCAAGGTGTCGTTTACGTCCTATAACGACGGATGGGTTTATCCGCACATCGGCGAATTTTCCCTAAAGGCACTTCCGTTGGGACTGGTGCTTGCCGTCCTGTTTCTGTTCGTGGCAAAACGTCAGGGCAGGCGCAAATATCCGGCTCTGTTGCCGATACTTGTGTTGGGCATTTATCTGTTTATACCGCTATTACTAATTAAAAAATAATTTTAGTATGAGAAAAACAATTTATGCAGCCCTGCTCCTTTCTGTAGCAGGCTTGATGGGCCTGACAAGCTGCGGCTCATCGTCAAAAACCGATTCAGCCACTGTTGCCGCCGACACAGTAGCCGTCAGCAGTGTAGACGACATTCTGGCAAAAACCGACAGCCTGGTCGGCAAGACCGTACAGGTGGAAGGCGTGTGCATGCACATCTGCCAGCATGGCGGCAAGAAAATCTTCCTTATGGGAAGCGATGAAAACAGCGTCATCCGTGTGGATGCCGGAGAAAAAATCGGCAGTTTCCCGAAAGATGCCGTCAACAGCGTTGTTGTCGTTACCGGTACCGTTATGGAAGAACGCGTCGACGAAGCCGACATCCTGCAAATGGAAGAGCAGTACAAACAGGCTACGCTCGAAAAGCACGGCGAACAAGGCGAAGCAAGCTGCTCAGCCGACAGCAAGGCGATAGGCGAAAATCCCGCTGACAGTTTTGCACAACGTATGGAAAGTTTCCGCAACAAGATTGCCGAACGCCAGGCGAAGGAAGGCAAGAACTACCTTTCTTTCTACAGCATTCTGGCCGATAAATACGAAATCAAATGACCCGGGCTTCCACAATGAGAAAATGGAGTAGGACAATTCACCGCGACTTGTCCTACTTTTTTTCGGGAGTGCTGCTCGTCTATGTCTTTTCCGGTTTCATGCTCAACCACAAAGGCGACTTCAACTCGGATTATTCCATCACGGTCCACGACTACCGTCTGCCCGACAGCTTCCCGACAGAAAAGGCGAATGTGACAAAGAGCCATGTGGTCGGCCTTCTTGAACAATGGGAGGAAACCGACAACTACGCCAAACACTATTTCCCGAAGGAAAATGAAATCAAAGTGTTTCTCAAAGGCGGGTCACTGCTGACTGCCGACCTCGCGCAACGCAGCGTACACTACGAATCGGTGAAAAAACGCCCGGTGTTGTCGGCGCTTAACCGTCTGCACTACAATCCGTCGCGTGCATGGACCATCTTTTCCGACATTTTTCTGGCTTCGATGTTCATTATCATCGTTTCCGGACTGGTGATGGTGAAAGGCAAATACGGCCTCATCGGACGCGGAGGCATAGAGCTGATGGCAGGCATCATGCTTCCCGTACTCTTTATTCTGTTATGGTCATAGCAAACGCAGTGCGCCCTGAAAGTCGATTGGCTTTCAGGGCGCACTCTTTATTTCAGTCTGCAATTTAATGCTTTATTGCATCGATATCAACTTCTTTCACCTTGAGGCGGTCGCCTTCACTGTTGACAATGCTGCGGTAATAGTCTTCGGAATAGCCGGTTGCTGTCGGGCTTGTCGGATAACCGGTTTCCGTACGCGTGAAATTACCGTTTTCGTCCACCTTCTTCACACGGCCGTCCATAAACTTCACCAGCAGGTATTCGCCCAGTTGCTTGTAGCGGGCTGTAGCATTTTCCGAAACGCTGTCGCTGAACTGTGTCAGCATTTCCACAGCCTTTGCAGGCGACTGCCTGTAAACTTCCAAAGCCTTCTTTTCAATGTCCTTTGTCGACTGCGTATAGCTGCTTTCCAGCTCGTTCTGCACACGCTGAACGTCGGGATACATCTGCGAGTAGCGGATATAGGTCTGGTTGGACACCCAATTGTTAATCCAGAAAGCCGATGTCCAGGAGAACGTATTGTAATCGCCGTTGCCCACACGGTAGCATTCCGGCACGGTCGTCGTGCAGCAATAAATCGGGTTGTAAACGGTCATTGCAGAATCATCGACACCGAACCAAAGAATACCACCTACGGCATCCGGCAGCCAACTGCGCATCTGGGCCACCAGTGTGAATCCTGTCTGCTGTGTGGCAATCGGACGTTCGTGGGCATATTCCACAGAATCTACCTCGTACATCAGCGGAGCAAAACGGTAGGGAGATTTCCACGGACCTGCTCCCGGATCTTTGGTCATGTCGAGTTCCGTACCTTCAAAATGGTCGCGGAGCATCCCCTGTACGTCGCGCACCGACAGTTTTTGTTTCGGTTTCACGTAGAGCGGCATCACTTCACCGCCTTCTGCCTTGATATAGGGAAGATATTTGTCCATGCCCTCGGCATAGCGGTTGAAGAACGACCACACGCGGCCGTCGCATCCGCGCAATGCCAGATAGTCGGTCACGGAATAAGCCTTCGAGAAGCTGAAATCCTCGTCCTTTCCATTGAAATAGCCCATTTTGCGGGCGAAGGAAACGACATCCTTCGAGTACATGCAGTTCTTCTTGTCGTCGAACGGTATGCGGTGGATACGTGCCTGGTTGGCATGACCGCTGATGCAGTCGTCAGGAATACGGATAGCTACCCAAACGGCTCCTTTTTCCACCATACCCTTTGAAATCATTTCCATTACCCACACTTCGTTCGGATCGGCAATCGAGAAAGATTCCCCGGTGCTGAAATAGCCGTATTTTTCCACCAGATCGGTCATCACCTTGATGGCCTCACGAGCAGTTTTGGCACGCTGAAGTGTGATGTATATCAACGAACCGTAATCGATGGTTGCCGTCGTATCGACCAATTCCGTACGTCCGCCCCAAGTGGATTCCGTGATGGCAAGCTGATGCTCGTTCATGTTGCCGATAGTGGCGTACGTGTGGCGCACCTGTGGAATTTTACCCAGATATTTCCGAGTATCCCATTCGTATACGTCGAGCATAGCCCCCTTCGGATAGTCGGCAGCCGGCGACTGATAGAGTTCGCCATACAGCCCATAGGCATCAGCATTATAGGTAATCATGGTCGAACCGTCGACCGAAGCGTCCTTACCCACCAGCAGGCTGGTGCAGGCATCCGTCACAAGTTGCGACGAAGCCAACAGCAACGACGCGAACAGCAAAATACGTTTCTTCATATATTTGTCAGTAATTTTTGATTTGTCACTACAGTCAGGGCCTGCGGCGGAAAGCCGGCACAGCCCCGCTAAATTGCAAAGTTAGCGGAAAAAAGATAGTCTCACAAATCTACTCTTCGAGCATTGCCGACAATTTTTCGGAAAGTTCGTCGTAAGTCGGCACGGGGTCATCGGTATATACATGGCGGATAATGCCTTCCGCATCGGAAATATAGATACGCGGCACGACGGAAGTGGCAAAAAGGCTGTAGATTTGGCGGTCAGACTGAGCTGAATACGGAAGAGTATAGCCTAAGCTCTCCCAATAGGGAGCCACCTCATCGGCCCCCTCTTCACGACTGATACATACAAACCCGACTCCGAGCGGAGCAAATTCCTCATAGGCGCGCTGCACGACGGGCATCGCCTGCCGACAGTCGGGACAACCGGTATGAAAAAACATTATCACCGACACATTCCCTTTCAGCGAGACATTGGAAACGACAGCTCCGTCGTTCGTCACGACGGAAAACTCCGGCAAGCGATCGCCGACACCCAACGACGCCCCTTTCTCCTCTTCCGTAATGCAGGAAAAGGAAAGAACGGACAAAAGGCAGACTGACAGCCAAAGGAATATTCGGAACTTTTTCATAATCAGTCAGCAACAATGGTTATACACCGACCGTTTTCAAACCACGAGAGCATCCTGTAGCTGCGGCCATAGGCTGTAGCTTCATACGTTTTTTTGTTTTCGGCACCGTCAAGGCTACTGAGGTCAATATGAAGGTCGGCACGAAAGTCAACGCCGGATTCGGGAATCAACTTGAACAAGGCCTCCTTGGCGGTCCAGGCAAGAGTGTTCAGCACTGTGGAAGACCCGGCAAAACGGATTTCGTCGTCCGACAGCACACGGTTCTGTACACGCAAGGCACGTTCGGATACAACTTCCACATCAACTCCCACTTTCCTGTCGCGGCTATGAGCCACAGCCACCAGACCTTCGCAATGGGAAATGCTGACATTCATACCCGATTCCTCTCCTTGTTCCACCAAATAGGGAGCGCCCGATTCACGATGTGCAAGGCTTACCTTCGCTCCAAAAAGTTCTTTAATCATCACACCCTCTGTAATGATTTCATGGCGACGGTTTTCGGAACGCACGTTCTCAACCTGATGATGCAGCCCATGATAGACCACAGCATCTGAAATTTCAATCGGTGAAGCAATCTCACAGAGTGATACAGACACACCTTCGGACACTACTCTCGTTCTAATTTTCATTGTTTTATGTAAGTCAAAGATTTAAATTCTTTACCAAATGAGCGACATCATAACTGAGATAATCGAGCACCGGAGCTATGGAGTCGAAATTGGAAATCCGATCGAGCACAACCGTACCCGACACAACATATCCGACACTGTCAGTGGCAACAAAATGCACCGGTGTCACACAGTCACGCAGACTGTAAAAAACCGTTGCGCTTCCCCCATCGGAATAATCATGACGAAACACGTCGGGCTTTTTATTGCCGAGGTCCAACGCCACACGCTCCATACGCCGTGCCAGCAGTTGCTTCAATTGGGCGGCATTGCCCGTACGGTGATAGCTGCAGAGCAGTTCAGCGCCATAGTGCGGATAAGCGGCCCGAAAGCCTCCTGCATCGGCAGCAGAATCCGTCCGCTCCACTTCGACGTTGCGGTTCATCTCGATGTTCAGCGGTGCATAGACACACGTATAGGTCGTATCATAACTGCGTTCAATACGCGGATATGCCACAGGCCGCGGCACCCCTACCTTTTCACGTTGGGAGCAAGCCACCAGCAGGATAGCAAGTAAGGCAATGACATAGATGACCATACACCGCCACATCATCACCGTTCTTTTCCGTCTGCTCATTTCTTCTCCTGCTGTTTATCCAATATTCTCACTTTCACTTCCTTAACCCGGTGACGTTCGACACCCATCACAAGGAAACGGCAGTTGGCGTATTCCAATATTTCGTTGTCGTGCGGAAAATCGTGCTTAATGTTGAGCAGCATTCCGGCAAGTGTTTCCACTTCCTCGGAAACGTCTTCGAAAAGAGTCTCGTCAAGTCCCGTAATTCGGAAGAAATCGTTCAACTGCGTTTTCCCGTCGAATACAAACGTATCGTTCGACAAACGGGTATAGGATTTTTCGTCCTCGTCGTATTCATCGTTGATTTCACCCACGATTTCTTCCAGCACATCTTCCAAGGTCACAAGTCCCTGCGTACCGCCGTACTCGTCGACCACAATTGCCATGTGGGTTTTCTTCTTACGGAAATCCTCAAGAATATCGTCAATCATACGCGTCTCCGGCACGAAAAAGGTTTTGCGAATCAACGACTGCCAACGGAAATTGTCGTCCGCCCGATTGATATAGGGAAGAAGGTCCTTGGCACAGATAAAGCCTTTGATATTGTCCTGATTGTCGACATATACGGGAATGCGCGAATACCCGCTTTCCTGTATCAGTTTTATAAGGTCGGAGAATGAACTGTCCCAGTCTACGTCGGTAATGTCCATACGGGGCGTCATGATGTCGGAAACCGTCTTGCCACCAAATTTCAGAATGCCTTCAAGCATATCCTTTTCCTTGCCCTCTTCCACATCCGTGATTTCAAGGGCGTGCGAAAGGTCGTCGAGCGAAAGGTCGTCCGTTTTCTTCGTTACCACGCGGTTCACCACCGACGTGCTCATTGCCATCAGGCGGGAAACCGGGCCGAACAGCCGCGAAAAGAACAGAATGCCGTTGGTTGCAAATTTTGCCCACTGCACGTTGTGGCTGTTGGAATAAAGTTTCGGAAGAATTTCACCAAAAAGAAGAAGGAGGAATGTCAGTACAACTGTCTGAAAGAGGAAGTCGAGCCATTCGGCACGGAATTCAAACACCTGCGACATCACAAAGTTACACAATACGACAATCGCCACATTCACCAGATTATTGGTAATCAGAATAGTTGCCAGCAGACGTTCCGGCTTTGCAAGCAGCCGGCGGATTCGTTCCTGCTTCTGGTCGTTGTCTACACTTTCAATATCAGCTTCCGTCAGAGAAAAGAAAGCCGTTTCCGAACCGGAAATAAAGGCTGAGATCATCAGCGCCATCACTGCAATAAGTAAAGCTGCAAAACTTTCCAACGTAGGTGCATGCACGGTTATCAGATCTTCACCGGCCTGCGGAGTGATGACACTCAATAAATTCAAGATACTAAGATAAGGGTCTGCGTCCAAAATGATGTAAATTAGTTAAACAAAGGCGTCCAAGCGACATACAGGCGTCGCCGACACCGTCAAAGCCAATCGGCTTTGCTGTGCAAAGGTAATCATTTTATTCATACAGCAATGCTTAATATATATTAATCAACAACCGTACAAATTACCGGGCGGAAGATTCCCGCAGCGCAGCCGTACCGCCATTGCGTGCTTTTCTATCTGCCGCATGGCATTTCATCCTTCGTTCTTTTTACACGTTTTAGAATTATTTAACACACGTACATCGTTCGGAAAAACCGTTTTGCTCGGCAAAAACGAATAATATCCGTAACTTTGCGCGCTCAAACTTTTTTGAAATCCTTATCCCTATGAAGAAAATTTGCTGTATCGGACATATCACCCTCGACAAAATCGTCACCCCGCATACCACCGTCTACATGCCGGGAGGTACTTCCTTCTACTTCGCCCACGGTATATGCAGCCTGAATCCCAACGCGAATTTCGAGTTGGTTACAGCCCTTGCAGAAAGCGAAATGAGTGCAGTGGAAGCCATCCGCAAGCGGGGAGCGAAAGTGACGGTACTGCCAAGCCGCTATTCGGTGTATTTCGAAAACAGCTATGGAGAAAATCAGGACAACCGCACCCAGCGGGTACTGGCAAAGGCCGATCCGTTTGATGCGGACAAACTGAAGGATATCGAAGCCGACATTTTTCATTTGGGAAGCCTTCTTGCCGATGATTTCGACATCGAAGTGTTCCGCCTGCTTTCTAAAAAAGGCACGCTCTCGGTCGACGCACAAGGCTATTTAAGGGAAGTCAGAGGTGAAAAAGTCTATGCCATCGACTGGAAAAACAAACTCGACTACCTGCAATATGTCGACATACTGAAAGTGAACGAATTCGAAATTGAATCACTCACCGGCTATTCCGATGTGGAAAAGGCGGCTCTCCAGCTCTGCGACTGGGGAGTCAAGGAAGTGCTCATCACCCTCGGAAGCTACGGCTCAGTCATCTATAAGGACAACACCTTCTACAACATACCGGCCTATCTGCCGAAACACATTATCGACGCCACAGGTTGCGGCGACACCTACGTCACCGGCTATCTCTACAAACGGAGCATGGGAGCGACCATTGAGGATTCCGGCTGTTTTGCCGCTGCCATGTCGTCCTTCAAACTGGAAAAATCCGGGCCGTTCAACGGAACGGAGCAGGACGTGGAAACCCTGATAGCCAGCAGCGGACTGAAGCCGGAAATCATCCACCGCTAAACGGCATTACGCTCACGACACCGATTCCAGCAGCGCTACAATCCGCTGTTCGGCCGAATTCACCCAAGCGCGAAACCGCTCGGTGTCGGCGGCATATTCTCCCATAAAGTCCATAAGCCGGGAAATGTCGAAACTTTTCGCCACAATTCCCGCCCCGATTCCATGAGCGTCGGCGGCATTGATTTGCTGTTCGAGATGGGCAGGTATCAGCATGACAGGCTTGCCCAAGTACATGGCCTCGCAAATGGATTCAAACCCTGCCGTCGTGATATAGCCCGAACAACGGCTCATATAGGAAAGAAACTCGCTGTCGCTGATGCGGTGCAGGGTCAGTGTCTCGTCAACCTTCTCTACCGCTTCGCAATTTTTACGGTCCCAGAAGAAATGCAGTCTTTGCTTCGGATTTTTGGCGTGCCATTCCTCCACCTCCTCCATATAGCCGGCATTGAGCATATAACCCAGCACGAAACCCTCGTCACACGGCTTCAAGCCGAACAGTTCGCTCCGAAGCAAGGGAGGAACCACCACAAGGCGGTCGCGCCTGAATTCGGGCAACGGATAGAACGACAGCGCCAATGTCAGCGACGAGCCGTAGGAACAAATCTGGTTGCTGAGCCGCAAGGCAAACTGCCCGTGTTCCGACATCACGGAATGGCTGAAATCAGGATGCCCGACAAGAAACTGGTGTCCGAGACTGACGATCGGCACATCAATGCGATGAAGGAAATTCGCCGCCCCCATCAGCATTTCATAGAAATTCACAATAACATCGGGGTTCGTCTTGTCGATACGCTTCAGAAGGAAAGCAATGCTTTTCCGCCATTTTGCCAGTTTTTTGGGCGTCGTGTTGGCGACTATGGTTTTCAGAATCTTGCCTTTTTTCCCGTTCCTGCCGTAATCGATAGCCGGAGAATGGAACACCTTCACTTCCGCCGGCATTTTGCCGACAAACGAAGCAGGCAACTCACGGTTGGAGCATTTTCCGACCAGCACTTCCACCACTTCATGACCATGACGGCGGAGCATTTCTCCCAACGAGATGGCCTGTGTCAAATGGCCTCTACCCTCGCCCTGAACAACAAACAAAAATTTCATGCCAGTTCCTGTTTTTCATACAAATACAACTTCCACTCCCCGTCATGTGTCTGCACCAACGCCGACAGCGACTCAATCCAGTCGCCGGAGTTAAGATACTCAAAATCATCCTCCTTGCGGATTTCCGGGTGGTGGATATGACCGCAAATCACCCCGTCGCAATGATATTTCTTACCGACCTGAACCAAATGGCTTTCAAAATCGCTGATATACGACACGGAAGCCTTCACGCGGTGTTTCA
>ULSN01048987.1_pt1 | contig 33816 bp, 42 predicted proteins | sample 1956771 | NCBI WGS metagenome assembly ULSN01 (sample SAMEA4835709, study PRJEB28245) | human gut metagenome | biome: gut microbiome; material: fecal sample | place: Denmark | collected 2008
GCAAAATGGCTCATTACTATATAAGAAGTGACTAAAAACATTTGGCAGATAGGAATTTAGTGTGTATCTTTGCAACGCTTTTCGGATAGGCATCCGAGTGGTTTAGCAACGCCTTTAAAATCAGGGGCAAGAAGTGTCAATACCATAAAGATGTAAGTCCGTCAAAAACGAAACATTAGATTTAATTAATAGTAATAAACAAAAAGAACTAAGATGCCTACAATTCAGCAATTAGTAAGAAAAGGACGTGCAGCATTGGAAGACAAGAGCAAGTCACCGGCATTGGACAGCTGTCCGCAACGCCGTGGTGTTTGCGTCCGTGTTTACACAACAACTCCTAAGAAACCTAATTCGGCAATGCGTAAAGTTGCCCGTGTGAGATTGACTAACGGTAAAGAGGTGAACTCTTATATCCCGGGTGAAGGTCACAACTTGCAAGAACACTCAATCGTAATGGTACGTGGCGGTCGTGTTAAGGACCTCCCAGGTGTACGTTACCACATTGTCAGAGGTACATTGGATACTGCAGGAGTTGCAGGAAGAACACAGCGTCGTTCAAAATACGGTGCAAAACGTCCAAAACCAGGAGCTGCTCCAGCTGCAAAGGGTAAGAAGTAACAACGCCCCGAGCACAAACGCAGAGAGATAAACAAAACAAGTTTAAACTTAGTTTTTGTTTATTGGATTGAAAAATTCGGCGGAGTAAACAGCATAAGAGTAGGCTGTTGAAGATGCTAAAAGCAACCAAACGAACAAAAACAAATTTGATTAAAAAATGAGAAAGGCTAAACCTAAAAAAAGAATTGTGTTGCCGGATCCAGTATTCGGTGATACTCGTGTTTCAAAATTTGTGAACCACTTGATGTATGACGGAAAGAAAAACACCGCTTACACCATTTTCTATACAGCACTTGAGACTGTGAAGTCTAAAATGCCGAACGAAGAAAAAACAGCGCTCGAAATCTGGAAAAAGGCGTTGGAAAACATTACTCCTCAAGTAGAGGTTAAATCACGTCGTGTGGGTGGAGCGACATTCCAAGTTCCTACTGAAATCCGCCCGGATCGTAAGGAATCTATTTCAATGAAAAATCTAATCAATTTCGCACGCAAGCGCGGTGGCAAGACCATGAGCGACAAACTTGCTGCAGAAATCGTAGACGCATTCAACGAACAGGGCGGCGCATTCAAGCGTAAGGAAGATATGCACCGTATGGCTGAAGCTAACCGTGCATTCGCTCACTTTAGATTTTAATTTCATAAAATAGAGTTTTACAATGGCTAATAATGACGATAAACTTAAACTGACGAGAAATATCGGTATCATGGCTCACATCGATGCCGGTAAGACTACAACGTCAGAACGTATCCTGTACTACACAGGTTTGACTCACAAAATTGGTGAGGTGCACGATGGCGCCGCAACAATGGACTGGATGGAACAAGAACAGGAACGTGGTATTACAATTACATCAGCTGCTACTACTACTTACTGGAACTATGCCGGCAACAAGTATAAAATCAACTTGATTGACACTCCGGGACACGTTGACTTCACTGTTGAAGTAGAGCGTTCACTCCGTGTCCTTGACGGTGCTGTTGCTACATTCTGTGCAGTAGGTGGTGTTGAGCCTCAGTCTGAAACTGTATGGCGTCAGGCTGACAAATATAATGTGCCTCGTATCGGTTACGTGAACAAGATGGACCGTTCGGGTGCCAACTTCTTTGAAGTAGTTCGCCAGGTACGCGACGTGCTCGGTGCTCACCCGGTAGCAATCCAAGTGCCAATCGGTGCTGAAGAAACTTTCAAGGGCGTTGTTGACCTTATTACAATGAAGGCTTTGTTCTGGCACGATGAAACTATGGGTGCAGAATACAGCGCAGAAGAAATTCCTGCTTCATTGAAGGACGAATGCGAAACAATGCGCGACAAGATGCTCGAAACAATCGCTGAGTTCGACGACAACTTGATGAGTAAATATTTCGACGATCCTTCGACTATCACTGAAGACGAAATCCGTGCAGTGCTCCGTAAGGCTACATTGTCAATGGATATCGTTCCGATGATTTGCGGTTCTTCATTTAAGAACAAGGGTGTTCAATGTCTGTTGGATGCTGTTTGTGCTTACTTGGCAAGCCCGCTCGATGCAGGTGCCGTTGTAGGCCACGCTGTAGGTGATCCTAACAAGGAAGAAAAACGCGAACCGTCGTCAAGCGAACCGATGAGTGCATTGGCATTCAAGATCGCTACTGACCCGTATGTAGGCCGTCTTTGCTTCTTCCGCGTATACTCTGGTCAAATCGACGCAGGTAGCTACGTGTTCAACAGCCGTTCAGGCAAGAAGGAACGTATCTCCCGTCTGTTCCAGATGCACTCAAACAAGCAGAACCCGAAAGATTTCATCGGTTGCGGTGATATCGGTGCAGGTGTAGGTTTCAAGGATATCCGTACTGGTGATACTCTTTGCGACGAGGCTCACCCGATCGTACTTGAAGCTATGGACTTCCCTGATCCGGTTATCGGTATCGCAGTTGAGCCGAAGACTCAGAAAGACCTCGACAAACTTGGCGTCGGCTTGCAGAAACTTGCAGAAGAAGACCCGACATTCCGCGTTCAGACAAACGAAGAAACTGGTCAAACAGTTATCAGCGGTATGGGTGAACTTCACCTCGATATCATCCTCGACCGTCTGCGTCGTGAATTCAAGGTTGAATGTAACCATGGCCGTCCTCAAGTAACCTATAAGGAAGCTATCACTAAGCCGGTAGAACTTCGCGAAGTGTTCAAGAAGCAGACTGGTGGTCGTGGTAAGTTTGCCGACATCATCGTTCGCGTTGAACCGGTTGACGAAGGCTTCGAAGGCAGCTTGCAGTTCATCGACGAAGTGAAGGGCGGTAACATTCCTAAGGAATTCATCCCGTCAATCCAGAAAGGTTTCCAGACAGCTATGAAAAACGGTGTTCTTGCCGGCTTCCCGGTAGAACAGTTGAAAGTGACTGTAATCGACGGTTCTTTCCACCCGGTTGACTCTGACCAGTTGTCATTCGAACTCTGTGCTATCCAGGCATTCAAGAAAGCTTGCGAAAAGGCAGGTCCGGTTTTGATGGAACCGATCATGAAGATTGAAGTTGTTACTCCGGAAGAAAGCATGGGTGACGTTATCTCCGACTTGAACAAGCGTCGTGGCCAGGTAGAAGGCATGGAAACAAGCCGCAGCGGTGCACGTATCGTTAAAGCACAAGCTCCTCTTGCTGAAATGTTCGGTTATGTAACAGCATTGCGTACCATCACATCAGGTCGTGCAACTTCAACAATGTCATTCTCTCACTATGCTGAAGTAGGCTCTTCAATTGCTAAGCAGGTATTGACAGAGCGTCAAGGTAGAGTGGATTTATTGAAATAATTTTTATTAAAACAATATGAGCCAAAAAATCAGAATTAAGCTAAAATCTTACGATCACAACTTGGTTGACAAGTCAGCTGAGAAGATTGTAAAGGCAGTGAAGGCTACAGGTGCTGTTGTATGCGGCCCAATTCCATTGCCAACTCACAAGAAAATTTTCACAGTCAACCGTTCGACTTTCGTAAACAAGAAGTCGCGTGAGCAATTCCAATTGTCATCGTTCAAGAGACTTATCGACATCTACAGCTCAACAGCTAAGACTATCGATGCTCTCATGAAGCTTGAATTGCCGAGCGGTGTTGATGTTGACATCAAAGCGTAAGTTAGTTTTAAATCAGAAATTAAATTAAATTTTTAGAGAAATGCCAGGATTATTAGGAAAGAAAATCGGAATGACATCCGTATTCAGTGCCGACGGTAAGAATGTGCCGTGCACTGTTATCGAAGTAGGTCCTTGTGTTGTTACTCAAGTAAAGACAGTTGAAAAAGACGGTTATGCTGCATTGCAGTTGGGCTTCGAAGACAAGAAAGAGAAGCACACGAACAAGGCAGAAGCCGGCATGTTCAAGAAAGCAGGCGTAACACCCAAGAGACACTTGGCCGAGTTCAAAGGTTTTGATGATAGCTACAAGCTTGGAGATGAATTGACAGTTGCCCTTTTCGAAGGCACAGAATTTGTTGATATCATCGGCGTATCGAAAGGTAAAGGATATCAAGGTGTAGTTAAGCGTCACGGCTTCGGTGGAGTAGGTCAGTCAACTCACGGTCAGCACAACCGTTTGCGTGCTCCGGGTTCTATCGGTGCTTGTTCTTACCCTGCAAAAGTATTCAAGGGAATGCGTATGGCAGGTCAGACTGGTAACGAGCGTGTGACTGTCCAAAACCTCAAAGTGTTAAAGGTAATTCCGGAACACAACGTATTGATGATCAAAGGTTCAATTCCGGGAAGCAAAGGTTCAATCGTTTTAATTGAAAAATAATGGAAGTTGCAGTATATAACATTAAAGGAGAAGATACCGGACGCAAAGTAACGCTGAACGACAGCGTATTTGGCATCGAGCCGAACGAACACGTCGTATATCTTGATGTAAAGCAATATATGGCAAACCAGCGTCAAGGTACGCACAAGTCAAAAGAAAGAAGCGAAATTGCCGGAAGTACACGCAAGTTGCACAAGCAAAAAGGCGGTGGCGGCGCTCGTATCGGTGATATCAAGTCTCCGGTATTGGTAGGCGGTGGCCGTATCTTCGGTCCGCGTCCACGCAATTACGATTTCAAGCTCAACAAGAAAGTGAAACAGCTCGCTCGCAAGTCTGCATTGTCTTACAAGGCTCAGGAGAATCAGATTATCGTAGTTGAAGATTTCACCTTTGAAGCTCCGAAAACTAAAGAATTCGTAAATTTTGCTAAAAATATCAAAGTTGCTGATAAAAAGGCAGTTTTGGTTTTAGCAGGTCAAAATAAAAATGTATTTTTGTCTGCTCGCAATTTGCCAAATGTGGAAATTGTAACTGCTTCGGACCTAAATACTTACAAAATTCTTGACAACAAGTCTTTGGTTTTGAGCGAAAGCAGCGTAGCTGTGATTAATAACTTTTAACTAATAGGAGGTATAAAAAATGGAAATAATGATCAAACCGGTAGTTACCGAAAAGGCAACAGCGATCAGCGAAAAGCTCAATCGCTATACGTTCCGCGTATCTCCTGAGGCTAACAAGGCTCAAATCAAAAATCTTGTTCAAAGTCTGTATGGAGTAAAGGTGGTTGACGTAACTACAATGAACTACGACGGCAAGAAAAAGTCACGTTACACAAAAGCCGGCCTTATCAATGGTAAGGTGGCAGCTTTCAAGAAAGCGCTCGTGACTGTAGCAGAAGGTGAAACTATAGATTTTTATAGCAATATTTAATAGAAAAAATGGCAGTAAGAAAATTAAAGCCCACAACACCGGGGCAGAGACACAAAGTTATTGGTGTATTCGATGAAATCACTGCAAGTACACCAGAGAAATCTCTTACAGTCGGTAAAAAATCTACAGGCGGACGCAACGCTGAAGGTCATCGCACGACACGCTATGTCGGCGGTGGCCACAAGCGTAAATATCGTCTGATCGACTTCAAGAGAACAAAAGACGGTGTGCCGGCGACAGTAAAATCAATCGAGTACGATCCGAACCGTTCGGCTCGTATCGCATTGCTCTATTACGTTGATGGTTCAAAGGCGTACATAATTGCACCCAACGGTTTGCAAGTTGGCGCTACAGTTATGAGTGGGGAGAACGCCGCACCTGAGGTGGGGAACGCTCTTCCACTAAGCAAAATACCTGTTGGTACTTTAATTCATAACATTGAATTGCGTCCTGGTCAGGGAGCCTTCATGGTTCGTTCGGCCGGTACGTTTGCACAGCTGACTTCTCGCGACGGCGACTACGCAATCGTTAAGTTGCCTTCAGGAGAAACTCGTAAAATTTTGGCTACTTGTAAAGCTACAGTTGGTGTAGTTGGCAACTCAGACCACGCATTGGAACGCTCTGGTAAGGCCGGCCGTTCTCGCTGGTTGGGTCTTCGTCCTCGCAACCGTGGTGTTGTTATGAACCCGGTTGATCACCCGATGGGTGGTGGTGAAGGACGTGCTTCCGGAGGTCACCCACGTTCACGTAAAGGCTTGTATGCTAAGGGTCTTAAGACACGTGCACCTAAGAAGCATTCTTCAAAGTATATTATTGAAAGAAGAAAAAAGTAAACTAACTAATTAGTAGATTTATGAGTCGATCATTAAAAAAGGGCCCATACATTAGCGTTAAGCTTGACAAGAAGGTGGCAGCAATGGAAGCAACTGGCAAGAAGTCTGTAATCAAGACTTGGTCGCGTGCTTCAATGATTGCTCCGGAATTTGTAGGTCACACTTTCGCTGTGCACAATGGAAATAAATTTATCCCGGTATATGTTACTGAAAACATGGTAGGACACAAATTGGGCGAATTCGCTCCGACACGTATCTTCCGTGGCCATGCTGGTAACAAGAAAAAATAATGGGCAGGGATAACAGTTTTTTAGAAATAAAAAAGAATTAAATACAATGGGTGTAAGAAAAAGAAACTCAGCCGAAAAAATAAAAGAAGCTCAAAAGGCTTTGTGTGGCGCAAAGCTCCGCAACGTGCCTTCTTCTCCCCGTAAAATGCGCTTGGTAGCTGACATGGTACGCGGTATGGAGGTGTTCAAAGCATTGGGCGTTCTCAAGTTCTCAAATAAGGAAGCTGCTGCTAAAGTTGAAAAGCTGCTTCGCTCGGCAATCGCCAACTGGGAACAAAAAAACGAGCGTAAAGCTGAAAACGGAGAGTTGTACATTAACACAATCTTTGTAGATTGCGCTCCGATGTTGAAGCGTTTACGCACAGCTCCTCAAGGTAGAGGATACAGAATCCGTAAACGTTCAAACCACGTTACATTGTTCATCGGTACTAAAGATAATAACGCTAAAAAGGAAGCATAGGAAATGGGACAGAAAGTAAATCCAATAAGCAATCGCTTAGGCATCATCAGAGGTTGGGATTCTAACTGGATCGGAAAAGATGGTGGTAGAAATTACGGTGATTATTTGCTTGAGGACTCAAAGATCCGTAAGTATCTTAATGCTCGCCTGGCAAAAGCAAGTGTATCTCGTATCGTTATTGAAAGAACTCTCAAGCTTATCACAATCACCGTATGCACATCGCGTCCGGGCTTGATCATCGGTAAGGGCGGTCAGGAAGTTGACAAGCTGAAAGAAGAGTTGAAGAAGATCACTGACAAGGATGTTCAGATTAATATCTTCGAAGTTAAGCGTCCGGAACTGGATGCACAGATCGTAGCAAGCAATATCGCCCGTCAGATTGAAGGCAAAATCGCTTACCGTCGTGCCGTTAAGATGGCTATCGCATCCACTATGCGTGCCAACGCTGAAGGTATCAAGGTTCAAGTGAGCGGCCGTTTGAACGGTGCTGAAATGGCTCGTTCCGAAATGTTCAAAGAAGGACGTACTCCGCTACACACACTCCGCGCAGATATCGACTACGCTTTGGTCGAAGCTTTGACTAAGGTTGGTATCGTAGGTGTTAAAGTTTGGATTTGCCGCGGCGAAGTTTACGGCAAGCGCGACTTGGCTCCTTCGTTCGTCAACAATTCAAAGGAAAACCGTGGAGGCAATAACGGTGGTGGCCGTGGCAAAAAAGGCGGCTTCCGTGAGAAGAACAAAAAATAATCTAACCGACTTGAAATTACAGAACAATGTTACAACCAAAGAAAACTAAATTCAGAAGACAACAAAAAGGCCGTATGAAGGGCTTGGCTCATCGCGGCAATCAGTTGGCTTTTGGTTCGTTCGGTATAAAGTCACTGGAATCTAAATGGATTACAGGCCGTCAGATTGAAGCGGCTCGTGTGGCAGTGACACGTTATATGCAACGTCAGGGTCAAATCTGGATTCGCATCTTCCCTGACAAACCAATCACTAAGAAGCCTGCTGAAGTGCGTATGGGTAAAGGTAAAGGTAACCCTGAAGGTTTCGTATTCCCTATTACTCCGGGACGTATCTTGATCGAAGTCGAAGGCGTTAGCTACGACGTTGCCAAGGAAGCATTGCGCTTGGCTGCACAGAAGCTGCCTGTGACTACTAAGTTTATCGTAAGACGTGATTATGATCCAACTCAAAATGTGTAATTAGGTTATGAAGAAGGAAGAAATCAAAGAACTTGGCACCAAGGAATTGCTTGAGCGCCTCGAAGTAGCAGAAAAGGAATATCTGCAGACAAAGATCAATCACTCTATTTCTCCCCTTGACAATCCCGCAAAGATTACACAGGACAGAAGAATGATTGCACGTATGAAGACAGAATTGCGTAAACGTGAACTTAACGAAAAATAATCCCAAGTAACATGGAAAAAAGAAATTTGAGAAAAGAAAGAGTTGGGGTTGTTTCCAGTAACAAGGGTGATAAGACAATCACTGTAGCTGTTAAGTGGAAGGAAAAACACCCGATTTACGGTAAGTTCGTCAACAAGACGAAAAAATACCACGCTCATGACGAAAAGAACGAGTGCCACGTAGGCGATACTGTTCGCTTGATGGAAACTCGCCCTTTGAGCAAAACTAAGAGATGGAGACTAGTAGAAATCATCGAAAAAGCTAAATAATAATGATACAGACTGAATCACGATTGACTGTTGCGGATAACAGCGGTGCTAAAGAAGCATTGTGTATCCACGTATTAGGAGGCACAGGTCGCAGATATGCTACGGTAGGTGACATCATTGTAGTTACGGTGAAGAGCGTCATCCCGTCATCTGATGTGAAGAAAGGAACTGTGTCTAAGGCAGTTGTTGTTAGAACAAAGAAGGAAATCCGTCGTCCGGACGGCAGCTACATTCGCTTCGACGACAACGCTTGTGTGTTATTGAATAATGCCGGTGAAATCCGCGGTAGCCGTATCTTCGGCCCAGTTGCCAGAGAGTTGCGTGCAACTAACATGAAGATTGTCTCATTGGCACCGGAAGTTCTTTAATCTCGAAAATTAAAAGAAATGAGCAAATTACATATCAAGAAAGGTGATACCGTTTACGTAAACGCCGGTAACGACAAGGGCAAGACGGGCCGTGTGCTTTCCGTTCTTGTTTCTAAGAACAAGGCTATTGTTGAAGGTATCAACGTGGTGTCAAAGAGCGCCAAACCAAGTGCAAAGCACCCGCAAGGTGGTATTATCAAAATGGAAGCGCCTGTTCATGTATCTAACTTGAATCTTCTTGACCCGAAGAGCGGCAAGCCGACTCGCATCGGTCGCAAGAAAAACGAAGCAGGCAAAACAGTACGTTATTCAAAAAAATCAGGAGAGGAGATTAAGTAATGAGCAGCGCAACTCTTAAAAAAGACTATACTGAAAGAATCGTACCGGCTCTTGAGAAAGAGTTCAACTATACTTCGGTGATGCAGGTTCCACGCCTGACTAAGATTGTTATCAATCAAGGTTTGGGTATGGCAACTGCCGACAAGAAAGTTATTGAGACAGCCATCAACGAGCTTACAGCCATCACAGGTCAGAAAGCCGTTCCGACATTGTCGAAGAAGGATATCTCAAACTTCAAGGTACGTAAGAAAATGCCGATCGGTGTGCGTGTAACTTTGCGTCGCGACCGCATGTATGAATTCTTGGAACGCCTTATCCGTATCGCGTTGCCTCGTATCCGCGACTTCAAGGGTATCGAGGGCAAGTTGGACGGCCGTGGCAACTACACTTTGGGTATCACTGAGCAAATCATTTTCCCGGAAATCAACATCGATACTATTTCCAAGTTGATGGGTATGAACATCACATTCGTGACTACAGCTCAGACTGACGAAGAAGGTTATGCCTTGTTGAAACAATTCGGTTTACCATTTAAGAACGCTAAATAATCGAGAGATATGGCAAAAGAATCAATGAAAGCTCGCGAGGTGAAGAGAGCTAAACTCGTAGCCAAGTATGCAGAGAAACGTGCAGCGTTGAAAAAGATTGTAAACACAGGTGATCCTGCAGAAGCATTCGAAGCAGCTCAGAAGTTGCAGTCAATTCCTAAGAATGCCAATCCAATCCGCATGCACAACCGTTGCAAACTGACTGGTCGTCCAAAGGGATATATCCGTCAGTTCGGTATCTCCAGAATTCAATTCCGCGAAATGGCTTCAGCAGGTTTGATTCCTGGAGTAAAGAAAGCTAGCTGGTAATACGCGACACGAGAAAAAGAAATTAGTATTAAATATTGTCCGGAACTATCCGGATCAATTTAAACAAAAATAATATGACTGATCCAATAGCAGATTATTTGACAAGATTGAGGAATGCCATTAAGGCACAGCACCGTGTGGTAGAAGTGCCTGCCTCAAACTTGAAGAAAGAGATTACAAAAATTCTCTTCGAAAAAGGCTATATTCTTAACTACAAGTTTATAGAAGGTGAAACCCCTGGAGGCACAATCAAGATTGCCTTGAAGTATGACCCGATTGACAAGGTGAACGCTATCAAATGCCTGAAGCGTGTTTCCCGTCCGGGTTTGCGTCAATATACCGGCTACAAAGACATGCCGCGAGTTTTGAATGGTTTGGGTATCGCTATCCTTTCTACTTCGAAAGGAATCATGACCAATAAGGAAGCAGCAGCTCAAAAGATTGGTGGCGAAGTTCTATGTTATATCTATTAATGAAAAGGAGGTATTGTTATGTCAAGAATTGGTAAAGCTCCGATCGTAATACCTGCCGGTGTTACTGTAAAGGTAGACAATAATGTAGTAACTGTTAAAGGTCCTAAGGGTGAACTTACTCAGGACTTCCATTCAGAACTTACTGTAGCTTTGGAAGACAACCACATCGTTGTAACTCGTCCGTCTGATTCTATCGAACACCGTTCACAGCACGGATTGGTTCGCGCATTGATCCACAACATGGTTGTCGGCGTTTCCGAAGGCTACAAAAAGGAAATGGAATTGGTTGGTGTGGGCTACCGCGCAACTTCAAACGGTCAAGTTCTCGAGTTGTCACTCGGCTACTCACACGCTATATATTTCAAGCTCCCGCCGGAAGTGAAGGTAGAAGCTAAGACTGAGAGAAATAAAAACCCGTTGATCATACTTGAATCTTGCGACAAGCAGTTGCTTGGCCAGGTTTGTGCTAAGATCCGTTCACTGCGCAAACCGGAACCTTACAAGGGTAAAGGTATCAAGTTTGTTGGCGAAATTATTCGTCGCAAGTCAGGTAAATCGGCAAGTGCTAAATAAAATTTGAGACGATCATGATAACGAAGCAAGAAAGAAGAAATAAAATCAAAACACGTATTCGTGGTAAAGTGTCAGGTACTGCCGAACGTCCTCGTATGACCGTGTTTAGAAGCAACAAGCAAATCTATGTTCAACTCGTTGACGACCTTGAAGGCAAGACTTTGGTTTCTGCATCGTCAAAGGGTATTGAAGAAGGAACAAAATCAGAAGTGGCAGCTAAGGTTGGCCAGGCTATCGCTGAAAAGGCTTTGGCAGCAGGCATCACTGAAGTTGTCTTCGACCGTAACGGTTACTTGTTCCATGGTAGAGTTAAATCATTGGCAGACGCAGCTCGCAACGGCGGACTTAAATTTTAACGATTATGAAGAGAAATAACAGAGTAAAATCGACAAACGATATCGAATTGAAGGACCGCCTTGTTGCCATCAACCGCGTTACTAAAGTAACAAAGGGTGGTCGTGCCTTCAGCTTCTCTGCAATTGTTGTTGTAGGTAACGAAAACGGCATTGTAGGCTGGGGTCTTGGCAAAGCGAACGAAGTGACAGCAGCCATCGCTAAGGGTGTTGAAGCAGCTAAGAAGAACTTGATTCGCGTACCGGTTCACAAAGGAACAATTCCTCACGAACAGGCTGCTAAATTCGGCGGATCACAAGTTATCTTGAAACCTGCATCTCACGGTACCGGTGTTAAGGCTGGTGGTGCTATGCGTGCAGTATTGGAGAGTGTCGGCATTACAGACGTTCTTGCAAAGTCAAAGGGTAGCTCTAACCCTCACAACTTGGTGAAGGCTACTTTTAATGCGCTCGACGAAATGCGCAGCCCGATGACAGTGGCTCAGAACCGCGGTGTGTCGTTAGATGTAGTGTTTAATGGTTAATAATGAAAATTATGGCGACTATTAAGATTAAGCAAACAAAGAGCAGAATCAACTGCCCGGCTGTGCAAAAGAGAACTCTCGACGCACTTGGATTGAGAAAAATGAATCAAGTTGTGGAGAAGGAAGCTACTCCGCAAATCTTGGGAATGGTAAAACGAGTTCGTCACCTTGTAGAAGTAACGAACGCATAATAGAATTAAGAATATGGAATTAAGCAATTTAAAACCAGCTGTTGGTTCTACTGCAACTCGTAAGAGAATCGGTCGCGGACCGGGTTCAGGCAAGGGTGGTACTTCTACTCGTGGTCATAAGGGTGCAAAGCAGCGTTCAGGCTACTCTCGCAAGATCGGTTTCGAAGGTGGTCAGATGCCTTTGCAACGCCGTGTGCCGAAATTCGGTTTCAAGAACATCAACCGCGTAGAGTATAAAGCAATTAACCTTGTTACTATTGAAGAACTCGCTAAGGCTAAGAATTTGACTAAAGTTACTTTGGCAGATCTTGTTGAAGCAGGATTCATCTCAGGAAAACAGAAAGTAAAAATCTTGGCCAACGGTGTATTGACCGTTAAAGTCGATGTTGAAGCTAACGCTTTCTCCAAAAAAGCTGAGGAAGCTATCGTAGCCGCCGGCGGTTCTATTCAAAAACTCTAAGCAATGAGATTCATTGAGACAATAAAGAACATTAGTAAGATAGAAGATTTGCGCAAGCGTATTGTCGTAACTTTTCTATTGGTACTAGTATATCGCGTGGGTTGTTATGTGGTTCTGCCAGGTATCAACCCCAGCGAGCTTGATGCCCTCCGTAATTTTACGGACAGCGGCTTGATGCAGTTGCTCGATATGTTCTCGGGCGGTGCATTCTCGCAGGCGTCAATCTTCGCGCTTGGTATCATGCCTTACATCACGGCTTCCATCGTGATCCAATTGCTGGGCATGGTGCTGCCTTCTTTCCAGAAGTTGCAGCGTGAAGGCGAAAGCGGACACATGAAGATTAACCAGTACACTCGTTATCTGACTGTGCTTATCCTGCTTCTGCAAGCTCCAGCCTACCTGGTTAACCTCCAGGTTCAGGTGAACAGCGCCGGCGGAAATGCTCACTTTGGTTTCTGGACAATGTTCTATATGATTATCATACTTGCCGCAGGCAGTATGTTCATCATGTGGCTTGGCGAACGCATCACTGACAAAGGTATCGGTAACGGTATTTCGTTCATCATCCTTGTCGGTATCATCGCCCGACTGCCGCAGGCTTTCGTTCAGGAATTCAGCAACCGTCTGACTACTGCACAGGGTGGACTTGTAATGTTTGTTGTGGAAATCGTCGTTCTGTTTGCCGTTATCCTCGGTGCAGTGCTGCTCGTTCAGGGAACTCGCAAGGTGCCCGTTCAGTATGCTAAGCGCATCGTTGGCAACAAGCAATATGGCGGCGCCCGCCAGTACATCCCGTTGAAGGTGAATGCTGCCGGCGTTATGCCTATCATCTTTGCACAGGCTATCATGTTCATTCCTTTGACTCTTGCCGGTTTCGGTGCCAAGGGCGAAGGTTCGTCTATTGTCCGTGCATTGACAGACATGACAGGTTTCTGGTATAATCTCATCTATTTCTTTATGATTGTGGCCTTCACATACTTCTATACTGCCATCACGGTTCGTCCGACTCAGATGGCTGAAGACATGAAGCGCAACAACGGATTTATTCCGGGTGTCAAACCGGGCAAGAAGACTTCCGATTATCTTGACTCAATCATGTCAAGAATCACTCTTCCGGGTTCAATCTTCTTGGGAATAGTTGCCATTATGCCTGCATTCGCAAACATTTGTGGCGTTAATCACAGTTTTGCACAGTTCTTCGGAGGAACATCATTGCTGATTATCGTTGGTGTTGTGCTTGATACTCTTCAACAGGTTGAAAGCCACTTGATGATGCACCACTATGACGGTCTGATGAAATCCGGCAAGATAAAAGGTCGTACAACTGGTAGCGGCTATTAATCGAAAGGACTATAGAATGATTTATCTTAAAACAGATGAAGAAATAGAGTTGATGCGTGAAAGTAATCTCCTGGTAGGGAAGACGCTTGGCGAACTTGCCAAGTGGATTGCTCCGGGGATTACAACGCTGAAGCTTGACAAGATAGCTGAAGAGTTCATTCGCGACAATGGAGGTATCCCGGGTTTTCTCGGTTATGCCGGTTACCCGAACACTCTTTGTGTGTCAGTCAACGAGGTGATTGTTCACGGAATCCCTTCCAACTACGCCCTTCGTGAAGGCGACATCGTTTCGATCGACTGCGGTGTGGAGAAAAACGGATTCAACGGCGACTCGGCCTACACGTTCTGCGTGGGGGAGGTCGACGAAAAGGTGAAAGCCTTGCTGCGTACTACCAAGGAGTCGCTCTATGTCGGAATTGAGCAGGCTATTGAGGACAACCGCATCGGACATATCAGTCACGCGATACAGGAATACTGCGAATGTCGCGGTTACAGTGTAGTCCGCGAAATGACCGGTCACGGTATCGGCAAGAAGCTCCATGAGGAGCCAGCCGTTCCCAACTATGGACGCCGCGGTGTCGGTCCGTTGCTGAAAAACGGAATGTGTATCGCCATCGAGCCGATGATAAATCTCGGCAGCCGCAATATAGTGATTGAGCGTGACGGCTGGACATGCCGTACTAAGGACAGGCAACCCTCTGCTCACTTCGAGCATACGATTGCGATCCGCAACGGAAAGGCCGATATCCTTTCTTCATTTGAATTTGTAGAAAACGAATTAAAAGATAAATCAATTTAAACGAATTATATGGCAAAACAAGCTGCAATAGAGCAAGACGGAGTAATTGTGGAAGCGTTGTCGAATGCAATGTTCCGTGTAGAACTTGAAAACGGACACGAAATCACCGCCCACATTTCCGGAAAAATGCGAATGCATTATATTAAAATCCTTCCCGGCGATAAAGTAAGAGTGGAGATGTCACCTTACGATTTGACGAAAGGACGAATTGCTTTTAGATATAAATAAAACAAAACAGATATGAAAGTAAGAGCATCAGTTAAGAAACGCACTCCTGACAGCAAAATCGTTAGACGTAAAGGACGTGTATATGTAATTAACAAGAAAAACCCTAAGTATAAACAACGTCAAGGATAATTTATTATTTTTGCGAAAAAATTCATTATAGTTTATGGCAGTAAGAATTGTTGGTGTAGACTTGCCCCAAAATAAGAGAGGAGAAATTGCCCTGACTTATATCTTTGGCATCGGCCGCAGTGCAGCCAATACAATTTTGGCAAAAGCAGGTGTTGACAAAAATATCAAGGTTCAGGACTGGACAGACGCTCAAGCAGCGAAAGTTCGTGAAGTGATCGGCGCAAACTACAAGGTAGAAGGTGACTTGCGCAGCGAAATCCAATTGAATATCAAACGTCTGATGGATATCGGTTGCTACCGTGGTATCCGTCACCGTAACGGTTTGCCAGTTCGTGGTCAAAGCACCAAGAACAACGCACGTACCCGTAAAGGACGTAAGAAAACAGTTGCTAACAAGAAAAAAGCTACTAAATAAGATTAAAGTATGGCAAAAAAGACAGTCGCAGCAAAGAAGAGAAATGTCAAGGTTGACGCTATGGGTCAACTCCACGTACACTCATCTTTCAATAACATTATCGTGTGCCTAGCTAACAGCGAAGGTCAAGTAATTTCTTGGTCAAGCGCCGGTAAGATGGGCTTCAGAGGTTCTAAGAAGAACACTCCGTACGCAGCACAGATGGCTGCTCAGGATTGCGCTAAGGTTGCATATGACCTTGGCTTGCGTAAGGTGAAAGCTTACGTTAAGGGACCAGGTAACGGACGTGAATCTGCTATCCGTACAGTACACGGAGCAGGTATTGAAGTTACAGAGATCATCGATGTAACTCCGCTTCCACACAATGGATGTCGTCCTCCTAAGAGAAGAAGAGTATAATCTCAGAAATTAGTATTTACCAGAATCTTTTGATGTGATTGATTGCATTATACCACCTCTCTGCAATCGCGGCTGCACTAAAAAGATTCGTATTCAACTTTAATTATTATTAAAAGTATTAGAAATGGCAAGATATACCGGACCTAAAACAAGAATTGCAAGAAAATTCGGTGAGGCAATCTTCGGAGAAGACAAAGTCCTCGCAAAGAAAAATTATGCCCCGGGTCAACATGGTGCCAACAAGAGAAGAAAAACATCTGAATACGGCAATCAGTTGCGTGAAAAACAAAAGGCTAAATACACTTACGGTGTTTTGGAAAAACAATTCCGCAACCTGTTCGACAAGGCAGACCGCTCAAAGGGTATCACAGGTGTTATCCTTCTTCAATTGCTCGAAGCACGCCTTGACAACGTGGTTTATCGCTTAGGAATCGCCCGCACTCGTGCTGCTGCACGCCAGTTGGTTTCACACCGTCACATCACAGTGAACGGCCGTGTGCTCAACATCCCTTCATATTCTGTTAAACCTGGCGATGTAGTTGCAGTGCGCGAAAAATCAAAGTCTCTCGAAGTCATTGCTGATGCATTGGCTGGATTCAATCACAGCAAATATCCTTGGCTTGAATGGGATGAAAATGTAAAGGGTGGCAAATTGCTTCACCTTCCGCAAAGAGAAGATATTCCGGAAAATATCAAGGAACAGTCAATCGTCGAGTTGTATTCTAAATAATAAATTGTAAATATCCATGGCTATTTTAGCATTTCAGAAACCCGATAAAGTATTAATGCTCGAGGCAGACAGCCGCTTCGGTAAGTTCGAGTTCCGCCCTTTGGAACCGGGCTACGGTGTGACTGTAGGTAATGCACTGCGTCGAATCCTGCTTTCTTCGCTTGAGGGTTATGCAATTTCGTCAATCCGCATCGACGGTGTACAGCACGAATTTGCTACTATCCTAGGTGTAAAGGAAGATGTGACAAACATCATTCTCAACCTGAAGAAAGTGCGTTTCAAACATATCGTTGAAACAGACGAACCTGCTACGGGAAAACTCAACGTATCGGGTAAAGATGTCTTGACAGCCGGTGATTTAGGCAATGAACTATCAGGTTTTGAAGTACTAAATCCGGATTTGGTTATTTGCCATTTAGATCCAACTGTTGCTTCTTTCACGATGGACTTTACCGTCAACAAAGGTCGTGGCTATGTTCCTGCTGACGAAAACGCCAAAGAGAACGACGCTATCGACGTCATTGCAATCGACTCTATCTATACGCCGATTGTCAATGTCAAGTATTCGGTAGAAAACTATCGTGTAGAGCAAAAGACTGACTACGAAAAACTTGTTCTGGAAATTTCTACTGACGGATCAATCCACCCGAAGGATGCTTTGAAAGAAGCTGCAAAAATCTTGATCTACCACTTCATGCTCTTCTCTGACGAGAAAATCACTCTCGAAACAACGGAGAACGACGGCAATGAAGAATTCGATGAAGAAATTTTGCACATGCGTCAGCTTCTCAAATCAAAACTTGTCGATATGGACCTTTCAGTTCGTGCGCTTAATTGCTTGAAGAGTGCAGAAGTGGAGACACTTGGCGAACTCGTTCAGTTCAACAAGACAGATTTGTTGAAGTTCCGCAATTTCGGAAAGAAGTCATTGACAGAGCTTGACGAGCTTCTCGCAAGTCTTAACCTGTCATTCGGAATGGATATTTCAAAGTATAAATTAGATAAAGATTAATAACGATGAGACATAATAAAAAAGTAAACCACTTAGGCCGTAAGAAAGCTCATCTTGATGCACTGTTGTCAAATATGACAATTTCTCTCATCATGCACAAGAGAATTTTCACTACTTTGGCTAAGGCAAAAGCATTGCGCAAATACGCTGAGCCGCTTATCAACCGCGCTAAAGATGACACTACTAACTCTCGCCGTGTAGTATTCAGCTACTTGCAGAACAAACACGCTGTATCTGAACTCTTCGGTGTAGTAGCTAATAAGATTGCAGAACGTAACGGAGGTTACACTCGTATCATCAAGACTGGCAACCGTCTGGGTGACAACGCTAAGACTTGCTTCATTGAACTTGTTGACTTCAACGAAAACATGCTCAAGACTGAAAAGAAGAAAGCAACTCGTACTCGCCGTTCTCGCAAGTCATCAGCTGCTGAAACTGCTGCTCCTGCAGTTGAAACTCCGGCAACTGAAGCTCCGGCTGCTGAAGAAAAGGCCGCTGAATAATAGACGAAGTCTAAAGCTAAATATGAAATCAGGGTTTCCAATCGGGAATCCTGATTTTTTTGTTGTCCTTCAGCGTTTATCCTTGGACGGTCATTTGACCGGCACACAAGGTTTGGCCCATTGATAGTGTGCTGATTGGATTCGGGTTTATTGCCGACGATGTCAAGTAAAAATTCGGTCGTCGGTTTTTTATGCGCTTGCTTTGCCTTATTGGGATAATATAGGATGCTGTTCAGGAGAGCCAAACTTGAAAACTGTGTTTTCGTTTGCCTCTCCCATCTTCTCTATATTTTGACAGAAGAACACAAGAACAGATTATAAAATTGCCAGGTGGGAAAAATTTTGTTCTTCTGTTCTTCTGTCCAATATTAACCTTTCACTATCTTTGTTGGAGATAGGATGCTGTTCGGGATAAAAAATATACGAAACAAGTTTCAATATTTTGTCTCTCCACTCACCTTTCGCTATCTTTGTCTTTATATATACGGATTCATGGAAAAAGCTGACAAAAAATATAAGGTAACTGTTGTCGTTCCCCTCTATCGTGCCACGATGACGGAACTTGAGCAGGTGTCGTTCAACCGTTTGTTTGAGGTGTTGGACGGTCATCGCATTGTTGTAGTCAAGCCGTGTTCGCTTGATTTGTCGTCGTTGCTGGCCGGCTATTCGATTGACTCCGTAGAAAGTTTCGATGACTGCTTTTTCGCCGGAATAGCGGGTTACAACCGGCTGATGATGTCGACGGATTTTTATTCCCGGTTTTCGACGTCGGAATATGTGCTGATTTATCAGCTCGATGCCTATGTGTTCCGCGACGAACTGTTGGAGTGGTGCGACAAGGGATATGACTATGTAGGCGCTCCCTGGCCTGTGCGTCCGATTTACAAGACTCCGCTCTATCGTCTGGCTTCGTGGTTGAAGAAGAAGTATTGCGATGCTACCGGCCGTCCTAACCGGCAGATAACGCGCGGCAAAGTCGGCAATGGTGGTTTCTCGTTGCGGAAGGTTGACAGTCATTTGCGTGCGGTCACCGAATTGGCCGATGTTGTCCATCATTTTCTTACGGTCAAGCACCATCATACGTTCAACGAAGATGTGTTTTTCAGCGTTGAAGTCAACAGGCACGGTTTGGGTTTCCGTTATCCGGACGTAAAGGAGGCGATGAAGTTTTCATTCGACAAATATCCGGCCATGTGCTATCACTGGAACGGCTGTCGTCTGCCTTTCGGTTGCCATTCGTGGTACAAGCGCAAGATGAAACGGTTCTGGCTGCCCATCATACTTGAGGGCAAGCAGCCGGAGTAGGGGATTTTTTACGGGCATATCTGTTCTCCGTAGTGGCGGGAAATAATACAGGCTGTGTGCGATGTTGTCGCGTCACAGCCTGAACTCTATAAATAAAAATGAAACAATGTAGCTTTTAGCTGTTCTCTTTCAGCAGACCGAGGCGGTAGGCGGCGAGCAGTTTTTCAAGATCCTTGATTTGTGTAATCAGTTCTTTGCCTTTGTCCGTGTCCTTTACCATCAGCCGCTGGCTGTTGAATTCTACTAGGAATGTGTTCGACTTGATGTCGAGCCCTTCCTCAATGGCTTTCTGGCGCGATTCGAACGGCTCGTGCTGTACGAGCTGCAAGGCACGCGAGTGGAACACCAGCGTGTAGCCGGCGATGCCCGTTTCCGGCTGATAGGCTTTCGAGAATCCTCCGTCGATGACCAGCAGTTTCCCGTTGGCCTTAATCGGCTGTTCACCCTTGATTGTCTTTACCGGTACGTGACCGTTGATGATGTGGGAGTGTTCGCTTGTGATTCCAAATTCGCGAAGAATGTTGTCACAGATGTCTTCACGGTCGCGAAGCGTATAGTACAGGCCTTTTTCCTCACGATGCAGTTCTTTGTCGGCAATGAAATAGCGTTCGAATGTAGCCATCTTGTTCTTGTCGAACAGCGGGGAGTCGGGTCCGCACCACAGGTACCACGCATAGTCGAGTGCAAATGCCTTTTCCGGAGAGTCGTTCTCGTCGAAATAGGCTGTTCTTACAAGGCTGTCCACTTTGTCGAGCAGAGCCTTGCCAGAGTATGTTTTGTTGTTGATAGTCACTTTCTTGAACGAACCGTCCTGTTCGAGCGGGATGGAGGCGTGGAACATCAGGTTGTCGTTGCACACCAGGTACATGCTTCCGTAGGTAAACAGGCAGCGGATGTGCTTTTGCAGCTTTTCGCTGTTGATGAAGGAATTGTGAAGCTTTTCCACCAGTTCCCGTTCCTCTTCCGTCAGTTCGTACGGATTTTCAGGCGACACGGTCGGAAATTCCTTGTCGAGCATGTCGTATTCCTTTCCCTGGTAGCAGAACACGCCACGCTTGTAGTCGATTTTTTCCAGCAGCAGGCGGTCGTTCATCTTGAATTCCGGACGCCGCTTGATGATTTGTGCTTCCAGTTTGAATTGGATGACGGCAATGGCCTTGTGCATCTGAGCAATGAGGCGCAGTGTCTTTTCCGTGTAGGTCTTGTCGGCAAATTTCTGTTTGGCGGCGAACACCGTGCAGGGGTCGTTGGCGTAGGTGTCCATTGCAAAAGTAGCGAGCGGCAGCAGGTTGATGCCGTAGCCTTCTTCCAATGTGGTCAGAATGCCGTAGCGCATGCAAATGCGTATTACGTTGGCAATGCAGCTGTCGTTTCCGGCTGCCGCACCCATCCAAAGCAGGTCGTGGTTTCCCCACTGAACGTCGAAATTATGATAGTTGCACAGCGTGTCCATTATGATGTGTGCTCCCGGTCCGCGGTCGTAGATGTCGCCTACAATGTGCAGGGAGTCGATGGTCAGTCGCTGGATAAGGTTGCACATGGCGATAATGAAGTCGTCGGCGCGCCGTGTGGAAATGATGGTGCTGATGATTTTGTTGATATATGCCTGCTTGTTCGGCTCGTTCGAAGTCTCGTGAAGAAGTTCCTGAATGATATAGGAGAAGTCGGCAGGCAGCGATTTTCTGACTTTGGAACGTGTATATTTCGACGAAACATTCTGGCATACCTTTACAAGCTGGTTGAGCGTCGTGATATACCAGTCGTCGATATCCTCTTCTTTTGCTTTGACAAGCATGATTTTTTCTTCCGGATAATAGATGAGTGTACACAGTTCTTTCTTTTCGCTTTCACGCAGGGTGTTTCCGAAAATTTCCTGTACTTTCCGCTTAATGGAGCCGGAGGCATTTTTCAGTACATGCTGGAAAGCCTCATATTCTCCGTGAATGTCGGTCAGGAAGTGTTCCGTGCCTTTGGGCAGGTTCAGTATGGCTTCCAAGTTGATAATTTCCGTACTTGCGGCCGCAATGGTCGGGAAACTTCGGGAAAGCAGTTGCAGGTAGCGCAAATCGTTTTCTACCGCGATTTTGTTGATGCTTTGTTGCGTAGGCATATTTGTCGTATATGTAAGTATTCAGTGTTGTTCATCTCCGCGACAACCTGTTGGTTGCGTGGCGGATATATTTCTATCCACTTGCAAATATAGACATTATTTTATAAATATGTGCAATCAAAATGAAACACATTGGCTTTCATTGCGAAAATATGGGCGGAAATGCAGATTTGTCAGTCCCGTCTACGTGATTGGCAGAAAAAGTGGACAAAATTTCCACCTTCAGCCTGTGGCACGTATTGGCACGTCCTTTGCAAATCTATAGGCGAACTTCGGAAGCTCCCCAGTGGAGCTGAGGAGGTTCTGAAATTTGAATGTATAACAAAAAAATATAGGAGAATAAAACTATGATGCCGATTAGAAGAAATCAAAATTGGTTGCCAAGTATCTTCAATGATTTTTTTGACAACGAGTGGATGGAAAAAGCTAACGCTACTGCTCCAGCTATTAATGTGATCGAAAACGAAAAAGCATATAAAGTGGAGCTTGCAGCTCCGGGCATGACTAAAGATGATTTCGACGTTCATATTGACGAAGAAAACAATTTGGTCATTTCCATGGAAAAGAAGAATGAGAAGAAGGACGACGAAAAGAACGGTCGTTACTTGCGTCGCGAATTTTCTTACTCTAAATTCCAGCAGACGATGATTCTGCCGGATGACGTCGACAAGGAAAAGATTTCAGCTGCTGTCAACAACGGTGTGCTTGACATCGAATTGCCGAAGTTGGTTAAAGAGGAAACTCCGAAACAGAAACATCAGATTGAAATTCACTAAAGTTCAATTTTGAAGAATAATGGAGAGGGCAATGCCGGGAATTCCTGACATTGCCCTCTTTTTTTATGAAGAAAAATAATTGTTCCGTTGTGCCGGTATGACAAACGGGGGAGTGCCGGGTGATGCAGCGTCAGCTATTTGATAACCCCCATTTCCTTGCCTACCTTGATAAATGCCGCTATGGCTTTGTCGAGGTGTTCGCGTTCGTGGCCGGCCGACAGCTGTACACGGATACGAGCCTGTCCTTTCGGTACGACCGGATAGTAGAATCCCGTCACATAGATGCCTTCTTCCTGCATTCGTGCTGCAAAGTCCTGCGAGAGTTTTGCATCGTAGAGCATCACGGCGCAGATGGCCGACTGTGTCGGTTTGATGTCGAAGCCTGCCGCCATCATCTTGTCGCGGAAATAGTTGACGTTGTCCACCAGTTTCGTGTGGAGAGCATCGCTTTCCTTCAGCATCTTGAACATTTCCAGGCTGGCGCCGATGATGGCCGGAGCCACCGAGTTGGAGAACAGGTAAGGGCGTGAACGCTGGCGCAGCATGTCGATGATTTCCTTCTTTCCGGTTGTGAAACCGCCCATGGCACCGCCGAATGCCTTGCCCAAAGTGCCGGTGAAGATATCAATGCGACCGTAGGCGTTGAACTGTTCTGCCACGCCGTGTCCGGTCGGGCCTACAACGCCTGCCGAGTGCGACTCGTCGACCATTACCAGTGCATCGTATTTTTCAGCCAAGTCGCAAATCTTGTCGATAGGAGCCACGTTGCCGTCCATCGAGAATACGCCGTCGGTTGCGATGATGCGGAAGCGTTGTGCCTGAGCTTCCTGGAGGCAGCGTTCCAGCTCGTTCATGTCGGCATTGGCATAGCGGTAGCGTTTAGCCTTGCACAGACGTACGCCGTCGATGATGGAAGCATGGTTGAGCGCGTCGGAAATGATGGCATCCTCTTCCGTGAACAGCGGTTCGAACAGTCCGCCGTTGGCATCGAAGCAGGCGGCATAGAGTATGGTGTCTTCTGTCTTGAAGTAGTCGGAAATGGCCGCTTCAAGCTCTTTGTGCAAATCCTGTGTACCGCAGATGAATCTTACCGACGACATGCCGTATCCGTGCGAGTCCATCGCCTTTTTGGCAGCCTCGATAAGGCGTGCGTTGTCGGATAGTCCGAGGTAGTTGTTGGCACAAAAGTTGAGCACGTTTTCGCCTTTGCCCACCTTGATGTCGGCTTTCTGCGGAGTTGTGATGATGCGTTCGTTCTTGTACAAGCCGGCTTCATGGATACCGGCAAGTTCTTTCGTCAGGAATTCTTGAAATTTACCGTACATATTTACTTAGATTTAGAGTGTCATTGTTGTGGGGCGGAAAATACGTATGAAAAATTCCGCCGTAACAAAGATGGCTTTTTTTTTTCAATAAGCTATAAAAAATAGCGATAAACTGCGTTAAACTCTGCAAATCTGTTTATCTTTGTATACGGAAACAGGGGAGATAGTGGAAAGTTTGCCCATGGTTGGCTGACATTTTGCTACTCAATGTGGCCGGAACTTTGAAAAATAATACCGAAAGAAGATAATGCAATGAAAAATGTGCTGATTATCGGTTCTACCGGGCAAATCGGTTCAGAACTGACCATGAAGTTGAGAGGTATCTATGGTGGAGCAAATGTAGTGGCCGGATATATTCCCGGTGCAGAGCCCAAGGGCGAATTGCTCGAAAGCGGTCCCTCTGAAATTGTTGACATAACGAACGCCGCCCAGATAGCCGGGGCGGTTTCGAAGTACAACATCGATACGATCTACAATCTGGCGGCATTGCTGTCGGCCGTTGCTGAAGCAAAGCCCCAATTAGCCTGGAAAATTGGTTTGGGAGGATTGTTCAACGTGCTCGAAGTGGCACGCGAAAAGCAGTGCGCCGTATTTACTCCGAGTTCGATCGGCGCTTTTGGCGATGACACGCCGAAGGACAAGACTCCGCAGGACACTATCCGTAACCCGCGCACGATGTATGGGGTGACAAAAGTTTCCGGTGAATTGTTGAGCGACTACTATTTCCACCGTTTTGGCGTGGATACTCGCTCGGTGCGTTTCCCCGGACTGATTTCCTATGTGACTCCTCCGGGTGGCGGTACAACGGACTATGCCGTGGACATCTACTATTCAGCCGTCAGGGGTGAAACCTTTGAATGTCCGATTGCTGCCGGTACGTTTATGGATATGATGTATATGCCCGATGCTCTTCGTGCGGCCATCGAAATCATGGAAGCCGACCCGACGAAATTTGTCCATCGCAATTCGTTCAACATTGCCTCCATGAGCTTTGACCCGGAAATCATAGCAGCGGCTATCCGTAAGTATGTGCCCGACTTCAAGATGGTCTATAAGGTGGACCCGCTCCGCCAGCAGATTGCCGATTCCTGGCCGAACTCGCTCGATGATACCTGTGCACGTGAAGAATGGGGCTGGAAGCCGGAATACGATCTCGACACCATGACGCGCGACATGCTTGAAAAACTGCGTATTAAATTAAAATAGCCTGAACAGAATGTTCGGAAGATTTAGGAAGTTGCATGGCGTTCTTTTTTACGCTATGCAACTTTCGTTTTATATATAATGATTTTTAACATAAATATTCGGCGTCTTCTCTACAATAGCGCTATATTTGTCGACGTAATGGTTCGTATTGTCGATATTCCGGCAAGCGATTAAAAGGGAATCAGGTGAGAATCCTGGACAGTCCCGCTGCTGTATTTCTCGAAAGTCAGGATACGGAGCCACTGGGAAATCGGGCATTTAGCCAAGAAAGTACTGGGAAGGCATCTTGATATGAGATAAGTCAGAAGACCTGCCATGCGTTGAGTAGCTGATGCTTTCGAGGATTGAAGCAATGGTACATTGGTTGTATGGATAGACGGGTCCGACTGTCGGGCGTAACAGGCGCCGAATGTTTCTTCTCTTTTGAATTTCATAAGCATTGCTCTCAACGGGAGTTGAGTACGGATTTTATTCACTATTTTGTTTAACATTAATGCTTATGAAAAAGAAAGCACTTTTTTTGATGTTCGTGTGTTGGAGTCTGCTGATACCTTTGGCGGTGTCAGGGCAGACCGGCAGTGCCACACGTGTGCTGATGCCTCAGTTCGGGAAAACCGAAGTGACGGTCAGCGGAGAACTCGAATTTCTCGACCCGTGGGGCGGGGAGGGCATTAAGGGGTCAAATTCCTACAATTCCCTTTCCACAATTGTTTTTAAGCCCGAATCTCCCGGGCAGGCCGTTCAAATTACGTTTGAGCGGATCGACGTGCAGGAATATTCCTCTTCCTGGAAATCCTATCCTGCCCGTCTGGTGGTCTACAACGGCAAAGTGGATGCCGACGATTCGTTTTCCTATCCGTCGTCGACATCGGAAGTCAATTCTTCCTCTCAATTGCCCGAAGGCGATGTGCTCAGCACATTTACCGGCACTTTCTCCAATCAGGTGGTTTATTCCACTTCGCCCGACGGGATTCTGTCGGTGGGCTACCTGTTCTGCAATGCCAGTGACTGCGACGGTTGGGTGGCAAAGGTGAAAAGTGTCAAACTGGAGAATATGAAGGTGACGGGCGGCGGTGTGTCGTATGAAAATGTTGATGCTGCGCCGGTCGGCAAGATGGGTGTGGCGTTGGCCAATTTCTATGTGGATGCCGATGGCGTGATGAATGCCGACCGGATAACATCCGTGTCGTTCCGTCTGCCTGAAAACGGAGTGGCGGACGCTCAAAAAATCCGTCTGTATGCAGGTGCGCAGGCTGATTGCAGCGGGTTGAAACCGTTGGATGCAACGATGAGCATGCAGGGCGACGTTTATACGCTGACACTCAACAAGCCGCTCACGTCGGGACGCAACTGGTTTACGCTGGCTGCCGACGTGAAACCGGAGGCCGTTTTCGGAGCGTCCGTGCGACTGGAATTGAATAAAGTGACGACCGGAACATTCCCGTCGGGCGTATCACCCTGGGCCACAGCAGAGCCGGTGACGGTGACTGTGCCTTCTGTCGTGCTGATGTCGAAGTCTGCCACCTACAATGTCGGTGCGGAAAGTCTTCAGTTCTACGACGATGGCGGTAAGGAGGGTAAAATTTCATCCAAATTTGAAGGCGTGGTCACTTTCGTTCCGACCACTCCCGGAAAGAGAGTGCAGATCGACTTTTCGAAAGTCAGTCTCTATGAGAACAAGTATGGCTCGGTTACATCCAACGACGATGTAATGATTGTTTACGACGGCAAGCAGAAGGATGAGAGCCGTATCAATACGGTGATGCACGACGGACAGCCGGCTGTCGTGCGTTCCATGTCGGCCGACGGGGCACTTACCGTGTATCTGAAATCCGTGACGGGCGAATACTATCTGAAGGACGGATTTGAAGCCGTAGTTTCCGAATACGAACCGCAACAGATGACGGTGAAAGAAGTGACCGTTGCACAGTGGACGGAAGGAACGGTAGTCGCCGGCGATGAGGCGCAACCTATATTGTCGGTCAACGTAAAAACTGAAAATACGCTTTCGCTGAAAGCAGAAGCCTTTAAGTTCACGGCGGCGGGAACCAGCGAAATTTCGCATCTCAAACGCGCTACGGTATATTACACAGGAAAGAACAATACGTTTTCTTCGGCTACCAAAGTGGGAGAGGCCGTACTTGGCGACAGCGGGGAATTCAGCGTAACGGGTTGCTCGCAGGAGCTCGTGGAAGGCGACAACTATTTCTGGCTGGCGTATGACATCGCTCCGGAAGCATTGACCGGAGAAGTGGTCGACGGAGGATGCCTGAGCGTCACGCTGTCGGGCAAAGAGCACAGCGTTCCTGCCGGTCAGCCGGAAGGCAACCGTGAGGTTAAAAATGTGTACCTTTCCACGGTGGGAACTGTCGAAAAGACCGTGTTCGGCACGTGGTACTACGAAAGCACTAAGAATCCGTTGCCTTATTATAACGGTTATGAACCCGTTGAAGGCGACCAGACCGTGACATTTGTGCCGGGAACACAGGGCATGATTACTGAACTCGACATGAAGTCGTTCCATCTCTATTATTCCAATTCGTCGTATGCGCCGAAAGCCAAGTTTGAGGTGTATAGCGGCAAAGGAACCAAGGGTGTGAAACTTTGGGAACTGAAATCGGTCGACGATAAGGACATCGGTCCGGGTCGCGTGTTGCGTTCTACGTCGTCCGACGGGGCGCTGACGGTGGTGTTCAATGCCAATACCACTTCTTCTTCCTATACGGCTACCGGGTGGCAGGCTGAAGTGAGGGAATACCGTTCCTTGCCGATGGGACTTGCCGGTGTGGAAGCATTCCAGGCAAGTACGGACGTACTGCCAACATCGCCGGCAGCGAAGAATGCCGAAATCATCGGCTTCAAACTGACGACAAAGGGCGACAAGGATGCCTTGAAGTTGGAAGAAATTACGTTGAATCTGAAAGATTCCTATGCGAAAATAGGTAAAGTATACCTTTATACATCCGGCCGCGACAGTGTGCTGACTCTGACCGGTGCCTTAGCGGAGGCTGTTCCGTCGGCTCGGGAAGTGAAACTGTCGCTTGCTACGCCCTGTGTACTGGAAGAAGGCAGTGCCTATTTCTGGGTTGCCTGCGATTTGCTTGACGATGTGACTACCGGCACGGAATTCGATTGTGCGCTTGCATCGGTGACTCTCAGCGGCAAGGCTACGACCGTAGAAGCCGGTGATCCGGAAGGCAGTCGCGTTGCACGCAACATATATTTGATGAAATCCGGGGAAAACGGTGTGGTAGAAGTCGGCAGTGAACCGTTGGTGTTCTTTGACGAAGGCGGTCCTGACGGCGGAATCACCCGCGGTTTCGACGGAACGGTGACATTTGTGCCGAAGCATGAAGGAAAAGCCGTGAAGCTGACTTTCAAGAAATGGCATATCGGCGGAAACGACAAGATGTATGTTTACTACGGAAAGACCGTAGGCGAAAGTGAGAACCTGTTGCTGAAATCATCGTTGGCCGACGAAAAGGTCGTTTCGTTTGCCGACGACGGTAGTCTGACACTGAAATTCACCACAACAAACTATGGCTCGGCTGCCGGACTCGACGGTTGGGAAATAGAAGTGAGCGAATACGAAATACAGCCGCTTTCGTTGGGCGAAGTAAAAGTGGAGAGAGTCAACAGCGAGCCGGTGATGCGCGGTGCCACTGAAGTGATGTTGCGTGTCGATGTTGAGGTGAAAGGCGACAAAGGCAAACTGACGGTCGGCAAGATGAAATTCGACAATGCCGGCACGACTGCCGCTACCGATATCGAAGGTGCAAAAATGTTTGCGACCGACACGGTTGCCACTTTCTTCGACTACCATCCGTTCGGTGACGTGCAAATTGCCGCTCCTTACGAATTTGCAGGAAACTATGAAGTGAATTTCCCGGGCGTCTATCGTTTCTGGCTGGTTTATGATGTTTCGACAGAAGCCGTTGTCGGTCATACGCTGTCGGCTACACCTGTGTCGCTCACCGTTGACGGAAAAGAAACAGCGATGGAGAGCAACGCTGTATCCACTCAGGTGAAAGCCGGATTCAGCGGAACCTACACGGTAGGAACCTCGGCCGATGCCAACTATGCAACCCTGTCGGATGCCGTTGCCGCTTTGAAAGACGGAATCGACGGACCGGTGGTGTTTGAACTGGAGGACGGCGTTTACCGGGAAGTGGTGAACGTACCGGAAGTAAGAGGCGCTTCGGATCAGAATACGATTACCATTCGTTCGAAATCGGGTAATTATCGCGATGTGACTCTCGTTGACGACAAATATATTGAGCCGAATGTGCCGTCGGATAAAAAGGTGGAAAGCGAGTTCGGCGTACTTACATTTGCCGGTGTGGACTATTGCCGTGTGGAAAATCTGACTATCCGCACTTCGGACGCCGCTTATCCTGCTGTGGTCAGAGTGAAATACGGAAGCACCCACTGTACCCTGTACGGTTGCCATATCGAAGCTCCGAAAACTACAACGATCAGCCAGGATATTACGCTGGTCGAAATGTACGGCCGCAATATCGCCGGTGACAACAATGATTACTTTACGGTAGAAGGTTGTCTTTTGGAAGGAGGCTATAAGGGAATCACGATTGGTGCGAGCTGGGTAAACACTCCGGCGTACGAGAAAGAAGTGGTGGTTCACAACAACCGCTTTGTCAACCAGACAAGCAAGTCCGTCTATTTGCAGGGTGAAGAATCGTATACGCTTTCGGGTAATACGGTGGTCAACGACGAGACAACCTTGTCGTTCACGGCATTCGACCTTCGCCGCGGTTTCAAGCAGTGTGTTGTGGAAGGCAACGTCTTTACGCTGAATACGAAACGGGATGTCACTGCCATTTATGTGGAATATGTAAAGGCAGATGCAGAATTGCCGGGATGGATTTACAACAATGAAATAAATGTAACGGCTAACGGTACGGCTTATGGCATTAAAGTCGGAAGCCGTGATGTGACGACCCATCTGAACATTGTCTACAACACGGTGCGTCTGATCGGTACGAATACTTCTTCCGCTGCACTGTATGTCAATTCCAAGATGTCGGGCGGAATGGTCCGCAACAATTTGTTGCAGAACGAGGCCGGAGGATATGTATGCCGCGTTCAGGGAACAAATTTGCTGGACGGTGTGGCATTATCCAACAATGCGCTGTTCACAACCGGTGAAGCGTTTGCCTATGTGGGCAAGGCCATTGCCGATTTCAGCGGATGGAAAACTGCGGTTGGCGATACGAACAGTTTCAATGAAAAGACGGAATTCCTTTCTTCGAAAGTGCTTGAGCCTGCGGCTGCCGGCTCGCTCTGTTCGGCAATGCCGCTTGAATTTGTAGAGATTGACTTGAATGGGGTGGAACGTAGTGAAGAAACGCCGACGATTGGTGCATACGAATATGCTGGTGCCTCGGCCGCTCCTGCTTTCGTTGAGGGCTATCCGATGATTGAATCCATTACCCATGAACAGGCTGAAATGGTGCTGAAGACCGATTTGAGCGGTACCGCCTATCTGCTTGTTAGGAAAAACGGAAAGCCGCTCCCGTCGGTGGAAGAGGTGCTCGCTTCTGAAAATGCGGTAGATTTCCGTCGCGGAAAAGATGCTTCTTTCCTGTTGAAAAACTTGCAGCCGCAAACGGAGTATGTAGTTTGTACGGTGTTGCAGAACCTTCGTGGTGTAAATTCGGAAGTATTGGTGAGCAAGGCATTTACAACAGCCTATCTGCCGTCGGAAGTATCCACGTTTGAAAACGTAAAGCAGGGCGAGGGATATTTCGAAGACGGAACGGCCCGCTTTGCCGGCTTTACGGTGGTCGACACCGATGATGCCGTTGTGGTAGGCAAGAAGGTGGCGCAAATCGGAGAAGGTGCTGTCATTACGTTCACCAACTCTGAAAGCGGCATTCCGCTTACAGGTTTCTTCTTGAAGGCCGATGCTGAAGTAAAAATGAAGGTGTATGACGAAAACGCTTCTGCCCACGACTATACGTTGCAGGCAACTGACGGCAAATGGATTTACAGTAATTTGAAGGACAAAGGCCGTATTTCAAAAATTGAGATGACGGCGGGAGGCAGTGCCTTTATCGACAATTTCAGCGGCGAGCCGTTGGAACTGATGGTCTATGTCCCGGACTGTACGGTGAATGAAACGGACGATGTCAAACTCGTTGCAAGTCCTTCGACGGGTGTGGCTCCCTATACTTATTCCTGGAGAAACGCCATGAACGAGGAAATTTCGAAATCGGCCATCTGTTCATTCAAGGCGGTCCACACGGTTCCGTTGACAGTGACGGTAACTGATGCCTGGGGACACACAGCTTCCGATGAGGTGATTGTGACGGTACATGGCAAAGGCTATACCGCTACTTTCGACGATTTCCCGTTGGAATCCGAAAGCCATTGGAATGGAGTCAAGACCGACAACCCGAACGGTGAGTTTGCAACGCTTTACAGCGGTTCGTATGCTTTCAGCAACAATGCTTCGTCTTATTTCTGGTCGGGATTTGCCTGCTCAAATGAAACTTCGGTAGTGTTCGAGCTGATCGACCATCAGTTCCGCTCTGCTGCCGGCGGCGGATACAATTCCGCCAATTACGGCGTGGCGTACGTCTATGGCGGAATACCTCACAGTGTGGATGTGACCAATGCCGTGGACGGTGATGAAATCAGAGGTTTCTATGTGACGAATACGGCTTGGGTGAAGAATGCCGTGCTGAACGGCGACGGAATGTCGACGAGTCCCGGCGGTTTTGCGAAGGGTGACTATCTGCGCTTGAAGATAACCGGAGAAAAGGCCGACAAGTCGACTTCATCGCAAACCTTCTATTTAGCCGATTATACGTCGGAGAATGCTGCCGACCATTACTGTTTGGATTCCTGGCAGTGGGTTGACCTGCGTGATTTGGGAGCGGTGAAAAAAGTTTCGTTCGCATTGGAAGGCACAAAAACGAATGTGATGGGACTGACAACTCCTGCCTATTTCTGTCTCGACGATTTCAACGGAGAGCGTGAAGTGACCGATGCGGATGTCTGCGTGATAGGTATGGACGGAGCTTCTGTCGATTTGCAGCAATACTTTTCGTTTGACGGCAATCAGGCTTCAATCAGCTATGTCTTGACTGACGACTGCGACCGCGAAGTGGCAGAGGCAACAGTGGAAGACGGCAAATTGATTGTCACACCGAAAAAGACTGAAGCCGAAACGAATGTCATCGTCCGTGGCAGCCAGAAAGGTCGCCAGAAATTTGTACGCATTCCGTTGCGTATAGAAGAAAAGTCGGGCGTTGAGGCGCTGTATGACGGCGTGGCCGTTTATCCGGTACCGGCAACCGACTATCTCAACATTGCTACCGACATGGAAGATTATTCGGTAGAAATTGTTTCAATTGGCGGACGGGCTGTTTACCGGAGTGAAGGCAATTCGGGCAAAGTCCAGATTCCTGTATCGCAATTGGTGAAAGGAGTCTATATCGTGAAAATCAGTAATGCCGGCAACTGTGTTGTGAAACGGATTACGGTGAAGTAAGCCGTGCACTGATTTAAAAGAAAACGCCGCGGATAGCTGAATGCTTTCTGCGGCGTTTTGCTTTATAGGTGTTTCTGTTAATTGTTTTCATTCATTCGGATGACGCGGATACCTGTCCAGTTGCGGTTGGCGCGAATCATTTCGTAAAGGTCGTATTTGTCGATGACTACTTTTTTCTCGGTTGAGGAAGCATGTAGCAGGTGAGCTTCTTTTCCGTCAAAATGAATGATTCCCAGATGGGACACGTCGAGTCCTTCAATCTTTGTTGTAAGGCAAATGATGTCACCGTCCTTCAGCGCAGCAATGACGTCCTTTTTGATAAGGTTGTTCTTTTTCACGATAGGCGACATGTGCATGCTGTAGCCGCTTTCCACCTTTTTCATTTCTTCGAATACGCTGTCGTTGGCCAGTTGAGGATACTTGTCGCGGTGTTCGGTCATGAAATAGATGGACTTGATTTGGTTTTCCGACCGTGGAATGCTGGAGGTCACTTCATGGAAATTTCCTCGTGCCGTATTGTCGACAATCCAGGCGCTGATGTAGTGGAGGCGTGAGGCATATCCGTCGAGCTTTCCGTTTTTGTAGCGAACCGATTCCAGATTGGCGGCATAGGCATACCAGGACGGTGCCTTGTCGAGAGTAGCCTTGGTAAGGGCGATGAGAGTTTCTACAAACGTAGTGCAGTCGAGCTCGTCGATATTGATTGTCAGATGTTCCTTTTCTCCCTCGAGTGTATGGGCGACATAGGGCGTTCCCAACAATTTCTGCGCATAGAATGACATGTATTCGTTGGGCGTTTCCAGTTTGGCTGCTACGCCTTCCTGGAGCAGGCGGTTTATCTTTATTGTGTCTTCAGCACAATGAAACCTTAGATCTTCTATCGAAAAAGCAAATGAACTGACAGAAGTAATAACGAGCATTAGAAATAGATACAGTTTCTTCATATGGCGTTGATTTTTTTACGAAAATACTTCATTCTCTCGATAAATTCAAATTTTAATGTGGTGTTCAATGAATTTTATTGAAGAAATGGAATTTTTGTATGGGTTAATCCTGAATTTGTTATTGGAATTTATGGTGGGTTTAGTGCTGATGTCCGAAGCGGATTGATTTCTGCTTTTGTCGGCAACAGTGCGGAAAGAGGGTTCACGAGCTTACAAAACACGTCATCAAAAGCGAATCAATGATTGGTTGCCGAATAGTGGGTTTCTTAAATAATTGATATGGGTATATTTATAAATTTCAGTAAAATTTTGTTGAAAAAAGTGGCAAAAATATTTGGAGTGTAAGGGTAAAGTGCGTACCTTTGCA